>JAABUP010001266.1_pt1 | contig 53134 bp, 82 predicted proteins | sample 5559201 | NCBI WGS metagenome assembly JAABUP01 (sample SAMN10711887, study PRJNA513373) | rock metagenome | isolation source: Antarctica rocks | place: Antarctica | reverse complement strand
GCTGCATAGAGCGCCTTTTCCGTTTTTGCGTGTCGGCAGGAATGGTGGTGAGTTTCTCAGGCGAAGCTGCAAATGCAGCGCTTGAAAGGCTGACTGCCAGAGTGCTTGCATACTTTACACACGCCAAAGCTTGGATAGAGTCGCTGATGAATTGCTGCAGCGGCATACATCAGCAAATTATACACTTCTTTTCACGACGGATATGATCAACATCAGCGAGATGGTACTCTCTCTACAAAGCCAGGGTTCGTTTACCTTGTTTGCTATGACTTGAGATACCGTTGTCACTGCAGTGCCGGTCACTAGATAGCAGACCAGCGGCAAGAAACGTCGTGCCTTGTGTATCATGTTTGGCATAGTATCAGGTCGGTAGCGCTGAGCGACTCGTGCTAAGCCACGCCGGCGATCAGTACGCATGCACGTAGTCGACCCATACACCGACAAATGGTCCGCAGACTTTGCTTGGTCTGAAGCAAAATCGTCGTCGTCGGTGCCCGAAACGAAACGCCAGCTCAAAACGCTTAAACGATGACTCATGAGATGCTCTGTCTCGCGCTCTGACCACAGCATGGCACCGCGCAGAGTCGATCACGCCAGTGTCAGCTTGTGAATACCATACCTGGTGACGAGGGCATCGTTGCAGGTCCATACAGTGTATACAGCTGGGTTGCTGGGGTTGATCTGGTAAACTTATTGTCTGGCAGACCTGACTGATCTTACGGACCACAAGCACGTTTTCTGCCAAATTTGTCGAGACCGCCGAACAGTTCCTGCAACAAGGTACTTATCACAGAGTTACGCATTGTGCTGAAGCCCTGACCGTCGCCAAACCTCGAATAAACTTTTGATCACTAAGACTGGCGATTCGCGTTTGAAAAGTAACACTTGTGGCATGTATCCAAATGTTGGGCTGGCACAATCAACGATTGTGCTTGCGAGTTGTTCATACTGCTCCTGGGAGACTGTTGGACTATTTGCAGGCAGTTCAAATGAAGCGCATGGAGGTGCCAAGACTACCTCTACACAACCTTCAGGTAGCTGAAGCGCTTATGACAGTTCAGCGAACGTTGTCCAGGCTGTACATGTGTGGTCTCATGACGCTGTACTACCATCCCAGGGCAACTCTGGAACAGTGCCAGCAGGGGCTGCCAAGCAGAACAGACCTATACCTGTAGTGCAGCAAGAGGAGCCTGTAAGTGAGAACCTGACCCCACCCAGCAGGATACTCAGGAGTGGCAAGAGGGTCCCCACTGGCACTGCAAGCAAAGTTCCCCCAAGGACAGCAAGCAAGGCAACTAGAATAGCTGCGCTATCATCAGATGACACGCCAATGCCTAAGGTCTGCAAAATGCGGCTGAGCAGTTCAAGCTCAATCATGCTGCAAAGTATCTCAACAGGCTGCTGGCCTGTGCAGGACACACCAGCCCATGTGACTGCGACAGATTTTGCACCTGGGCAAGCAGGGAGGATGCAACAGCACACCCCTGTTGCAGCTCCCGCAGCAAGGCAGCAGTCACACATGACAAGTCTGGGCGCTGTCTCCCTGCAGATTGCCAGCAGCCCAGGGCCTCAGACACACACTGCACAAGCTGCACGTACAGCGACCCCTGCTGCAGCAGTGAGCGCACTCAACCAGCGGCTGTCCAGCAGCCCTGTGCTACTGGATATTAAGACCAGCGTGTCACCAATGATGCCATCAATCTCTCAGCCCTCGCCACAGGGCACAAGTCCAATTTCAGCCTTGGCAGCAACAGACACGTCAAGCCCTGTTGCTCTAGCTCCCACTGTTGCACAGCCTGAAGCCCCTACACCCACGCTGCTACCAAGGGGCTCTTCAAGCAGACCCATTCTGGTTGACAGCCCAGCTGAGGCTTCACCAGCAGTCTCACTGCCACAAAGCTCACCCCGAGACATTCTCAGCAGCCTGCAGATGAATTTGCAGTCTAAACCCTTCAACTTTGCTGCTGACGCTCAGCCTGCTGTCTCAAGCACATTGCGTGAGTCAACTCCTGAGCCACTTGCTGCAGTCATCACTCCGGGTGCTCAGTCAGACATTGCAATTGAGAAGACTCCTGAGCCCTTCTCATTCAGCAGCCCTGACCAGCCTGGGGTGGAGCTCACTCCTGAACAGAGTCCAGAGCCACAGGAGACTCAGGTGACGCAGACCGAGGCAGCTCAAGGTGAGCGCAGTGTCCTGAGTGGGGTAGAGCAAGCAGCAGAGGACGAAGAGACGGCCCTTCCTGTTGGCTACATTTCACGCAGGACCACTGATCCATACATGCAGAAGAAGCTGCGTGATCTGCAGGTGTGGTCTTGCCACCTTGCATGATAGTCTGCACAAATGCAGCCAAAATACATGCATGGACTTTTGCATCACTTCAGCAGCCTCTGTTCAGCTATGATGCGTCCACTTCAACAGCAACATTCTGTGCCAATACAGCCTTCACCCTGCATTTGCACTGTTGCCAAATGCAATAAACAACAGTGTGTTTTGATACTGAAGCGACTGTGCATCAAGTTGTGCTACTGCCATCCTTTGCAACTTGTCTTTCCCCAAAGTTCATCGACCCAGCTCAGCAGTGACTTGGGTGTGTGGATGCAGAAGGAGGAGTGGTCATCAGCTGACAAGACTTTGAAGGTGCACAAGAGCAGGCTGGAGCTGGCCAAGGAACAGGCTGCTGCTGCCAGGTCATGCATGCTTCCCCTTTCTCTTCAACATGCCAGACTGCTGTGAAGGGCTTCTTTTCAACATGCCAGATTGCTGTGAAGGGTTTCACTTGAACATGCCAGATTGCTGTGAAGGGTTTTACTTGAATATGCTAGACTGCTGTGAAGGAGGGATGGTGGTGCACATGGCCTTGCATGCAAATAGAGCATCTTGTCCCTACAGCCTTGCATCTCCCACAATGCAGCATGCTTGTGTTCCTTTCCTCCACAGGCGAGTCAGGAGTGGTTGACTTGCCACTACCTGATGATGTTAACAACAGCTGATAGGGGCGTCAGGCAGCATAGCGTCCACATTTGGGACCTTGGCACCACCTGACAATGTCAACAACAGCTGATACAAGTTTCAGGGGTGTCAAGCAGCATAGCGTCCACATTTGGCACCTTGGCACCACCTGACAGTGCCAACAATAGCTGATGTAGTTTTCAGGGGTGTCAGGCAGCATAGCGTCCACATTTGGGACCTTGGCTGCATGGTTACAGTTGCACTTAGGCTTGGTTGGTGTGTACAGGTCCTCTGAGCTGAGCGATGTTGATCACGCAGCTGTGCGGCGTCTTGTGACTGGTGCATTCCAAAGAGTCATTGCTACTGGTGGACAAAGCCTAGGGGAGGTGAGCTTTGTAGCCGTGCATTGATCAGATGCAGGGCCAGTTTTACGCTTCAAGTCTGTGCATTCGCGAAAGTGCATGTAAATGCAACTCCCATTAAGCTCCAAAAGATACACCACAGGGACTCACTGTGTACCATGCGTATATGACAGCAGAGTGTCCTTGGCTGCATTGAGTACAGTACAAGACAGTTCAAGACAGTCAAGCAACGCAGCATTGTGGCATTTTCACTCCAAGTCCGATTTGTGAGACATGGGTCCTGTGCTTGAGACTTCCAGCACTTGCACTTCCTAGCACAAAAGAACCTGCAAAGGCCTGTACTCAGCGTCATGACATGCTTTGGCTTGAAGGACACGCAACGGAGTAGGTTCACAACAAGCTTTGTGAGTGTGTGCAGAGCATGGTGAAGCACAAGAGCCGGCTGGAGCGTGAGAAGGAGGTTGCAGAGCAGCAGAGGAAGGCGGAGGAGGCGGCACAGGCCCAGAAGGCCAAGCGCAAGGTGGTGCACACCCCAGGCTCCTGGACCAAGCAGGTAACATCAACTCATTGTTTGATTACTGACGTCAGTATTGCCAATTATTCACAATTTTATCACCACAATTATGATTATTAGTTATTAACAAATTTATGTACGATTATTTCTGTTGTTACTGTTATGATCAGCAGCAGCAGCAGCAGCAGCAGCAGCAGCAGCAGCAGCAGCAGCAGCAGCAGCAGCAGCAGCAACAGTACCAATAAGCATGATGATAATAGTGATGATGATGATGAAGTTTACGCTTGCTGGCTCATGATGAGCTAGGTACATGCAGGGCAAGTCTTGTCTCTTTGGAGCATTCACATCAACTGGCATGCAGAATTGACACTGAGGCACATACATCCAGAGGTTCGTTCCCTGCTGTCTTTGGTGAGCTGGTTCTTGGTGTCTGTCAAGGGAAAGTCAGCTTTCAACATCATCTTGATATGACAGCAGCATAGCTTGCAAAGCTGTGGGTCTCGTTACCATGCAAGTCTACTGTCTATCAGCTTGTGTGTGATCATCAATCAGTGCTTTCTGAGACGTGCTGTTCAGACAGGCTGGTGACAATCTGTAGCACACAATCAACAGCACACTTTAGCAACACATTCTACCACCTGACCTACCAGCCCAATGGCCAGAACAGCAAGCAAATGTTAGTTATCAAGCAACCCAATTAGCAATTGAGTGATGATTTATATGTCAAGCAAATGCAGGGCCTTGGGGAGCTTGGAAAGCACAAGAGCCGGCTAGAGAAGGAGAAGGAAGCTGCAGCAGCAGCTCGCAAGGCTGCTGGGGGCAGCCCTGCCCCGACCAAGCTGCCCAGCTACATGCGTCCTACTTCTGCCTCAAAGGCCATGCAGAAGGTCATCAAGCCCTTCATCTCTCTCCTTTTCTGCTTTTGTGACCAGCCTTTCCTGCCATCTCACAGCTGTTGCTGTCAGCTTGACTCCCATCCTACTGCATCTGCCCAAAGCAGAATTACCTGAAATCAGTCCAGCATCTGATTTTAGACTCTTGCCATAAGACAGATGTTTGTCTGGGAATGATGCTGCATGTCCACTACTTGGTTGCTCCATCATTGCACTGATCTGATACAACCCATGGCAACTATGCTGACTGTTGAGCATGTTGATGGAGCAGCCATGACATATACGTATCACCCAAATTGCATCCATTAGTCAACCATGCACAAGACTGGCAAACAGCCAGCCATGAACAGCCTGTATGATGACTCTCAGAGCAGCGTCAACCATGACTGTATGCCATCAGGGTCTTGGGGAGGACGTGACTAAGCCCAAGAGCCGCCTGGAACGTGAGAAGGAAGCTGCAGCAGCAGCCGCAAGGGCAGCAGGACCAGGTGGTGAGGTGCGCAGGTCAGCATCAGGCTTGGGTGTGCGCTCCAAGGTGGCAGAGGCATGGCAAGGACAGGGCCTGGAGTCTTATATGAACAAGCGCAAGTCTAAACTGGAGCAGGACAAGGAGAATGCCGCTGCCGCCTCTGCTGCTGCCTCTACCACCACTAGCCCAACAGGCTCACAGAAGGCTTTGCCAGCTGCCAGGTCATACCTTTGCTGAACCAGTCCATCTGTGGTGCTCAGAACAAGCCTGTCTGAAAAGGAGCTGACTTACGTTGTACACACCTGATGCCTGTTGGCTAAGCCCGCGTTTCAAGGCTTGTTATCGTTGGTACAAGTCTACCTGTAGCTTGCTGTGCTTGTGATAGCTGGCTGATGTTCATGACCTGTACACTTTGATTTGTGGTTATATCAAGCGTAGTCATGATGGCATGCAGCACCTGTACAGCCAGTTCAGCTTGATAGCAGCCATTACCAGTATTAGGTACATCTGCACTGATATCTGGACTGATGCCATGCTGCAGCGTCAATCCTGCTGGGTCTCACAGTGTGCCTGACATGTGCAGAGGACTTAGGCACATGATCTTGTCAGTAGACCAATGCACTTTAGAAATTGCCTTGGTGGGTGGTCACTTATTGATGACACTATGTCCTGACAACAATCATTGTGACTAGCCCAATGCCGAAGGTACTCAAGCTGACACGGCCTGGGTTGTGCAGAAGGTCATCTGGGTGGGGTGGGCAGGGCCTGGGGGAGATGAAGGTGCACAAGAGCAAGCTGCAGAAGGACAAGGATGCTTGGGCAAAAGCTGTGAGTCCTCTGCTTGACATCAGCCTGACCATTCTAGCTGCGCGTGTCTTGATTGCCAATCAATTGTGCTGGCTGTCTGTACTGTGTCCTGTAGTCTTGTACCACAGCTGCTCTAAAAGTGCAAAAGCCTGTATTGTGAGCCAGGATGGTGTGTTTTGGCGTTGCTGAGTACATATTGCACTTGCTGCTCTGCAAAGCCAGCATGCTGCTGCCACTGCGACTAAATGCTTCTCAGGTCAGAGAGTGCCCTGATGATTGGTCTGTTCGACTTCACATGTGCTATCTGCTGCTATACCAAATGCATGCATGCAGGCTGCATCTGAGGAAGGTTCAAACAAAGCAAGCTCAAATGCCATGCGCAAGGACATGCTGAAGGAGTCAAACAGCATCCAAAAGTCAGTCACTGCATTGCCAAAGAAGGTTCCAAGCTACATGAAGTCGACTCACACGTCCACAACCCGGAACTCAATAGGTGCTGCAGCTGACTCAGATGCCAGATTTGCTTTTTGATGTTCCTGTGTCAGATGTATGCCATTTGGACAGTTTACAGCAGTGCAGTTGGTTCCCATTATTAACACGGCACTGCAATGATCTTTGCTTGCAACGTTTGCTGAAGTTGTGGTTCCAGTACTATGCACAGTGTGCTGAAATAGTGTTGTCAAAGCAACAGCTCAGGCATGAGGCCAAGGATCAGATGCTGTCTTCAGCCCACTAACCCCCACTAGGCTGTACAGATCTGCCAGGATTGCCAATGACTGTTAGTACTAAATGTTTATCATGTATAAACAGTACGGAATAAAGAAATCACAGACTGCTCACTGTGCATGAAAATTGAGAGCCAGCAGCATGCAGACATATGCATATTTGACCAGAACATTTTGCTTCGGCCGTTGAGGGAGCAATTGCGCGAAGCAGTACAACTTCTGGCTCGGCTGAACACAAGATCTAAACATGAAATGCAGTTGCTGCAGTGGTACCAGCAGTGTGTTGCGCTCAACCAGGTTTCCGCTGTGAGGTTTCCAGCAGGCTGTTTGCAACATGTACGACCTGTCAGAAGAGAGCGTCGCAAGGCTCTTGATCCGAGACGCTCAGCAACTAGCTGACAGAGCCAAAGGTACGTGTCACAAAGCTTTATTTGTGTACACATCTACCTGATCGGTCTTGGCAAGCTTTATGTACCTGTGCCAGACAGAAATCGGTGCAACAGCTTATGCACAGAAGCCTTTGCACAGGGTCAGACCCAATGGACAGTTCTTGCAAGCAACTCTCAGGAGTGTTGAGTCAGGTATACACAGCCTGGGTGTGACTGCACTGTCTGTGCTTGCTCTGCCGAATACAGATCTCAATTCAACGAACTGCCATATGCAGGAAATCGCAGAGTGGAAGAGAATGCCATGTGGCGACAGCGTAGAGCTCAACTTACTGGTATACATCATGGCTTGCAAACACCAAACTTGCTTCCTGCATGAGTTTGGCGCTAGGGCAGTGACAGCTTAGGCTGGTGCTGAGGAACCTCATGTCATAAGCTGCATCGCATGTCACTCTAGTGGCATCCCACAAGCCTTTATGTTTCGTATGACAGGACACACAGCAGGTGAAGATGCTCATGGTCAGCAAAATGCTGAAGTTTCAAGAAAAAGAGTTCAGCCCAATGTGGACTCTGGTGCACATGCTACTGAAGAGGACTTTGGAGTGAGTGCTCTTTTGTCAAGCAAGCCAGTCAGGTACGACTTTTGAGCAGCGTCAGTAGGCCGGCACACTAATTGACAAGCGGTTGCTGCAGTGTAGTCCAGAAGTCCAGCTCATGTATGACAAATGCTGCAGCACGACAGTGGTCATTTACCTGCTGTTGCAGAGGAAGAGGAGGAGTGGGATCCAGAGTGGAGGAGACAGGGCCTTACCTGCGAGCTGAGGCAAATTCAGGTGAATAAAGGCATCTGACTTAAGTATCAGATTATGTTTTTAAATCAACTCAAGCACGGTTCAGCATGACTCACTGATGTGCAAGTTAGTGTGATGACTGCATGTCAAGTGCATGCACAAAGTGCAAGGCTGTTGAGAATGGATTGTGACTACCGGCGCATGCTTTGCTGCAGCCAGGGAGAGCAGCAACAGTCCAAATCACAATCGATTGCTGGGACCCGATTGTCCAGACTGGATCAGGCAGGCATCAGGACCCAGTGAGGATGCAGCACCCAGCAGGAGATGTTTGCTTGGACCTGACAAGTTCAGCAGACATAGAAACAAAAATGTTGGCACGCCTGTTGAAGTGGGCAGGGTGTCAAAAGATACATCTGCTGCACAGAAACACAAGAAGGCAAAGAAGGAGCACAAGCATAAACACAAGCATCGGCATAAGGAACTTGACTGATCTCCTGCAGTGCATTAGCTGAGCGTATGTGGAGTGTAATGTCTGACTTACTGAAGTAATCAAGCATCAACATTGACAATAGAAGACAAACAGCTGTGAGGAAACCGACTTAAATTAGGCATCTTGTAAATCGGTGAAGGTATGATGCCAGGATTTGCAGTGTCTGCACAATCTACCTTGATGCAAGAAGGGAACTCTCATAGACAATGTGGCGTGTCAGAGGCAGCTACAAGTGATCACTGCTTGCACAGTCCTTGTTGACAACAGTGCCACAATGGCTGGCTTCAAACAAGATCACAAGTAGCACAGCTTTCACAGTGTGCTACAGCACAAACATCATGATACACACCACACCAAATAAACATGTTCAGTGTCGGATTTGTGGACCCAACACAAACTTCAGTACTCAAAATCTTCCAGCATGAAATCTGCAACAGTGACCAAAAGTGATCATTTAAGAGTCTGATTAAATTCTGTCTCCAGGTAAACTGGTTGATCAGCTGGATTCATTCACAAGTGAGCCTGCACACTATACATTGTTGCTGTTGGCAGCGTGAGCAGCCTTGTGTGTTGAGACACCACGAGCTTCATTTGCGCCAACTGCCTTGGACTGTGCAGAATTTCTCTGACCATTGACCAAGCTCTCCTTGAAGCTTTCCTGCTTCTTTGACTCTTGAAGCACACCAACAGACCCTCTTGCTGGTGTAGGCTTTGTACCATGGGCTTTCAGCAAAGGCATCTCCTCATGCATTCTTGAGCTTGCTGACTGCCCTCCTGCAGCTGCCCAACTGCTGACAGCCTGACCACTCCTTGCAGCAGAGGCATGCTCATTGCTGATGTGGCCCTCGCTGGTGTTATCTGTGACATCTCTGAGAGAGCTCTCAGTGATCTCAGGCTGCCAGTGCTTGCCAATAGCCCACACTGCTTGGTTCCTGCAAATTGACAAAGTGTTGATGAGGCTGTAAGAGAATTGACAATGTTTGATGGCAGTCAGCAAGCTCCCACAGGTGTGATATGCTGGGCCATGACGGGCCTTTTGATTATCCAAGCTCTATACAGCTTCAAAGCAATGGACGATAATCAGGACCCAGAACACTGTGTCAGCAAGACAGGGAAGAGCATACATGCTGCATATGCCACATTGAGCTTTGCAGCGCAGCTCACAACACCATGGCAACCCATTCTAGCAGACCTGAAATGCTTATTTGAACACAGCCAAATCTGCTGTTATTCACGCTTGGAGGCGAGCTTGCGCACCTGGTGTTTTGTGCTGGTGCCGTTTGGTCTGCCCTGTCATAGTTGCGCTGCAGGGCATGTCTGCTGAGGCGGAGGGCGCCTGCCACACCAGCTTCTCCTGCTTGCCTCATCATGCGCACACCCAGATCCCAGAGTGGGTCAACTCCAGCAACGGCATACTCAATGATGTTGTGGTTCAGCGGCCGCTTCACCCAATGCTTTGGGTTCAGGCGTATGACTGCACAAACCAGCAAGTCAGTCAGCATGAACAGAGTACACAGCACCTGTGATATTGGACTGTCAAACAGACCTGTAAATCGATGAATTTTCAATGAGTCAGTTGCACAGCAAATGTGGGTGTATCAGGTAGCAGTAAAATGCCTGAATCATAGGGGTGTTGCATCAGATACAGTATGCAGTCAAGCAAGGTTGTGTTAGGCTGCGCAATGAATGATACTGTATGTGCAATGACTCACACTCTCTGCAATCAGGAAGACTAAGTCCATATGTCTCAAGTAGGTCTTCCAAGTCAATCTCAGACTCAAACCCATCTAGCTCTCCCCCCGTGACAGCTGCCAAGTGCTGCAAGACTCCCCTTGCAACCTGCAACCAAAGTAGACGTTGAATGACAGCATTGGCAGACCATCTGGACAAAGCAGAAGCATGCAGCAAGAGCATCACAACTCTGCTTTGTGCGACTCACAGCACTGCTCATCCACCTGCAGAGCTGACATCGAAGACATTTGACAGAGACCGGACAGAAAGATTGATGCGCATGAATACGCATGGTTGGTAAGAGAGAGTTACAACTGTATGCCAGCTCAGGTCAACAAGCATGGTCATGCATCATCCCATAGCTACCTGTGTGTCAAACACATTGCAGAGTCTGATATGTAGCTGGTAGAAGATGGCAGCTGCAGGCTTGCTGCAGTCATGCATGACCTTGATGATGCTGTTGGACTCCAGGACCTCCTTCAAGCCACTGACAACAGTCTCCATTGTGAATGAGTTGATGGCCACCAGGTCAAAGATAAAGCAGACAGGAGCAGCATACACCTGCATCACATCATCTTTGTATGGAACCAGGTATATGGCGCACTCAACAATGACAGGAATACCGGCAGATGTGCTCAGCGACTGATGTGCTATGAGGTCCACATGGCGGCATGTGTCAAGCTGACCAACAAAGATGACACATCATTGGCCATCGCAATTGCAAGAGCATGTCACAGAGCCATAGGAGGTTGAAAGACAGAAGAGTGCTGCACCTGAAGCAAACAAAGACGCCCTTCCTTGGACACATCTTGTCCTTCACAGCCAACTGCAATCCACTTGCATTGCAGTATGTGGCGCAAAGCAGCTTTGGCGTCCTCAATGCCCGCTATCAGCTTTGTCTGCAGCAAGCTCAAAACTTGAGTTAGCATGACAGACCAGAGCACAAATTTTGACCCAGACCCAAGACCATTGCTTGGCACAAGTATGGTCTTGCTTCACAGACTTCCCATGTACATCAGCTGCATCTCACACATCTATGAGACTATGCATGAGAAGCCTGTGACGTCAGGACAGCAAGTGTTTGTTACCGGGGCAGGACAGACAGCTGGCCTTAGAAGAACGCTAACCTGTGCCTTGACAAGGATTTGGGGCGCTTCCTGAGGAGCAGCCCTTGCCTCAAGGGCAGAGCTGTCTGGGACAGAGCCATCATCAGTTGTGACACTGTGTGCTACACCCGCCCTAGTGACAGCTTCATCTGGTCTGGTGACACCTGAGGAGACGTCACCAGAAGCTGAGCTGGTGGCGTCCATGTTGTTGAAGCTTTCCTGGCTGGCTTGGGTCTGCATGGCTGACGCCGGAAGGGCAAACCTGGGAATGGGAACTGGCGTGCTGGTAGTGACTGACGTGATTGGAGTGCCGACAACCTTTGTCTGCAGCACATGAGAGCTGATTGCCAAGCAAATACAGCAAACTGGCATGCTGGTACTGACTGACGTGATTGGAGTGCCGACAACCTTTGTCTGCAGCACATGAGAGCTGATTGCCATGCAAATACAGCAAACTGGCGTGCTGGTACTGACTGACGTGATTGAAGTGACAACAACCTTTGTCTGCAGCACATGAGAGCTGGTTGCCATGCAAAGAAAGCAAAGAGGCAGCCAACAAGACCGTACAAGCACATGTGACATCAATTGTACCGTAGTCAAACCCTGAAACAGTCAACGGAGCAGGGCAATGATGGCATTGAGCTTGCTCAACAAGCAACCTTGACTGCTGGCAGTCTGGTGATTGCTACTGCAATGTCAGTCACATGGACAGGTGTGCAAGCACAGCATACCTCCTGCAGAATTTTGGCGACCACAGGGGAAGGCGTTGGGATGAGGTTGCCCAGGATGGGCCTCACATGAGCCATCCCCAAGCTGCTGCCAAACACAAAATAGGGCCTGCACACGGGTTGACACAATCTTACTGTGTTATTGTCGCTCGAACAAACAGTACCATAACATCATGTCAGCACAAGCAGATTCCCTTTCAGCATGAATTCTAGCATGTGGTTGGCATCACAAAATGGGCCTTTTGATGTGAGACTGACTGCTCTAAGACAGAGACCATGATGCTAAACTGAATGAGGCTCACCGATACTCGTCAGATTGAAGCACCATGCTCATCTGCTGTCCTGTGTAGCCATAGTTGTCCATGATCCTCCTTGCATGCTCGCTCACTATGGAAACTGGTACGCTGTGTAGCTTATACAGGTACGGCCCATGATGAGGGGTTGCGTCCTCAGGTTTTGCAGCTTGAAAGCCTTTTGACAAACAGGCATAGTTGATGGCACGGCGTACCACAGCCTGGTTCCCTTGGCCCTCACAAGCAGGGCCCTGAGCAACTGCCAACACCATCTGCAGCTGCGCTTCTTGCACCTGTGCACAGAAGTTGATCATGTGCAAGATGGGTTCATGCAGACATTGGCCAACACCACCTGCATCTGCACTTCTGAAGCCTGTGCACAGAAGTTGATCATGTGCAAGAAAGCTTTACGCAGATGCTGGAATTTAGCATGCAGTGTAGTTGCCGGTCCAACAATCATTTTGTCTAGATAAGGTGGCATCTGACAGCAACATCTGGCAAAATGCAGGAAGAGAAAGCAGGCAGATATGCAACCAAGCAGCAACAGCATATGCGCAATTGACACAAGCAGCTGCATGCTTACTGACAACACCGGCTCTTCCACAGCATCACGCGGAGGACTAGCAACAACTTCAGCTGGTACAGATGTGTGGCTGGTGCTGCTAGCTTCTGAGACACTGTCTGAGTCAGGACTCTGGTCAAGCACAGGTCTGGTGGAGAATGAGCTTCTGGGAGGGATGGATGAAGGCAGAACGTAGGGCTCATCCACTCCAGGCTCCACCAAGTATGTCTGTTCCACAATGTCATTCACGAGGTCACTGGGGTGACCGCTGAACACGTTGGCTAGGAGACACAGGATGTTTGGGGGGGTGTTTTTGGGCCACACTGTCAACTTGAAGTATGGCTGGATCTCTGGCCTAGCTAGCATTTGCTGTAGAGTGCCTCTGACCATGCCAATGCCGCACTTATGGAGGTGTGTACCCATGTTGGGGGCATGCACAATAGTCTGCTCGTATGCAACAGTCTTGCCCAGCACAAAAGCTTGCTGAATGCAGATTTTTGCAGCTGTTCTGGCAAAGATGTCAATGTACTCTTCATTTGGCCAAGCATCCATCAACGCGTCAAGCAGCACCTTTCTGGCTTCATCAACCTGCACAAGATGTGCACAAGCATCGCAGGAGGTCATGTCACAGATTTGTGCCAAGGGTATCAAGGCAGCTATCAACATCTGACAGACATTCAACACATGCATACGCCACAGTTGCATCAGACAGCTGTAGTTCCCATACAGATCAGATACAATCAAGCAGTGCATGATCTTCATTATGTTCAGAAGATTTCAGATACTAACTTCAAACATAATAATTACAGTATCTTATCGGAAGAAAAAAATATCTACGTTTAACGCAAGGGGAACTGTGCCTACCGGTGGTGTCTCACGGGGTCCACCGCGTTTCCTGGCAACATTGCGCCCTGTAATATGTGCTTTGCCTGGCTGATCTGTCTCGTGAGCATACTCGCACTTGTCCCCTCTGGTGCAGTTGCCCATGGCAAAGTGCTTGCAAGGCACTTGAGCCCCTGTTGCATCTGCTTTGCGCATAGGTGGAATGCCGGCAGGGATGCCTGGTGGAGGTGCTGGCTGGCTTAGAGTTGGCATTGTTTTCAAGAGCTCATGCACGTCAGGGCTGCAAACAGCAAAGCTCCAGTCAGAGTAATAACAATAGTAACATTTACGCTTTCCAGCTCATCGTGAGCTAGGTATGTGCAGGACAAGTCTTGTCTCTCCAAAGCTGTCTGTCTTATCTCTATAGGGTCTACCAATTTGACAGTTTTGACAGTCACGCAACGCAACATCATTGAAACTAAACCTAGGGCGGCCAGGTGGGCGAGGCCCCTTGACTCTACCAAACAGAAACTTCTTAGGCATTCTATCATTGGGCATCCTGAAAACAAGACCTAGCCACCTGACTCTTTTGCCTTGCAGCTGAGACTCCACAGACAGGGTATTGCAACTATTCAGTATGTACACATTTGGCACATGATCACGCAGGGAAACGCCACAAATGCATCGCAAGCAGTTCATTTGAAAAACAGCCAAAGGGTTGATGTGTCGCTTCACAACAGCCCATGTTTTTCCAGAAAACAGCACTGACATAACCAGTCAGAGTAGACCTGCATGATTTGCTGTTGAGCAGGCCAGACATTGGGTTGGGCAGAAACAACATAATTTGATACTTCGAAAAGATGGCAAGCTGAGTTTGTGAAGGCTTACTGAGGAAAGATAAGGATGTCATGCAACCAGGGTACCACAGCTGGTCCCCCTGCATTGCCTTTATCCATGACACGGAAGCATTGGGTATGCTTTGTGAGTACTGTCAGGAGAGACTGATTGCGCAGGAGTCCTGCTCTACCAACCTCTCCTTCGACGGTGGTTAGTGCCACCGGTAGCAATCTAAGCGGGTGCTCACTACCCTGCAGCAAGAGCTGATTGTCAGTGCTTGCAGGTGAAAGCAACATGTCTGACTGTAATCTGATGGCGGCAACTGTACCCTGGCAAGACCATGGTTGAGACAGGCCTGGAAGACCGCTATTCTTAGCCGGTCATCATAGCTTGAACTGGCCCAGACCTCCCTGACTGCACGGAGCAGGAGGCTTCTGCTGGCTGAAACCTGCAATCAAACATAGACTTCGTTTGCAGGTATCAAAGTTGCTGAACGTCCTCACAACAACAGAAGATCTTGAGAGAGGAATCCTGAGTTCAAGACTGAACACACTTGCCTGACGAATATCTGCGTTTGACATCTATGTGCAGAATTAGCGATGTCTCCCTGGAATTACAAACAAAAGTCTATATAGTCTTCGGGGAGTCGGGAACCGGACGCGGGACCAAGTCTGACAGGTGTCTGGGTGCTTCCCGACACGAAGTATGAGAGAGCGCCATTGTTCTTATGTGTTACTGGTTGGTATACCTTGTAACACTCGCTGTTGGGCTCCTACGATCATACAATCTCCTCTGCTTCTGGCTTACGAACCGGCAATCCTTTGCAGAGTTTGAATAAACGCAATCAGACGATAGCTCCGGTGTGGCTGCGTACGGTATTACACAGCTGGCTCACTGTTATCTCCTCATGCTTAGCTTACTTTCTGCAAACAAGGTGGGTTTGGCGCAACACAACTTGCGCTACAAGATTTGACTATACTTGCACTGCTCAAGCTTCAGTGGTTTCGAAACTTGTGCCCTTAAAATCAATCAATCCAATCAACTTAAATTGCCCTTCGCCCTTGCTCTCTAGGAAGACCACGTGGGGCTGGTATCACTGCAAGCAGCATGCCGACGCAGCACGCAGCAGGCCAACAATCAGGGCGCTCGTTTCTCACTCGCTCTTGGTAAATCAGAGAGAACAATCAAGCGTCCGTCAGGCGTAGCAAGGCTCAATTATTGCTCGTTTTGTGATCACTCGATCCTGATCTCGCTGACTGTTTCTGACTGGCGGAAGTCGTGATAAAGCAGCAATGCCCAGATGGGTGGAGCACGAGTCAGACGACGACACAGCAAGCACGTCTGGCGAGGACGAAGAGCAATTAGGGCAGGCACCTCCGCAGTTAGCTGCAAAGCGCAAAGCTGCCTCACCGGAAGCAGGTCCCAGCAGCAACAAAAAAGCCAAGCTTTCCATCTCTTTGAGTAGAGCCAAACAGGAGTGTCACGTAAGGCAGCTATCCCATTTGCGCACTTTACATCATTCCTTCAGAGGTTGTTTGTTGGCCTCCCTTTGTTTCCCAAGACATAAATGTAAATAGCAGTAGTAGTTGTAGTAGTGGTGGTAGTGGTAGTACATGGCTTTTGAACAGATAACAGCATATAGTGTTTCTAGACGGATCCTCTTCTTGGGAGTACATTCTTGAGTCGACCCTCCCTTTGTGCAACAGATAACTTTGTGGCTGTTGCCTCATATATCTCACGCAGTCATCATTAAGAGCATGGTGTTTCAATATTGAAATGACACTTCTTTTGCAGCTATGTCACTGTCATCCATAGCAGTCTTGCACCGTTACAGGTATGTGGGCAGAAGGGGCATTGCGCTGGGTTTGTAGGCTCAGTCTATCAAGACTGCCCCAACAAGCCTTGCTATCTATGCAAGCAACCAGGGCACACCACCATGACCTGTCCCTACAGAATCGCCTCAGAGCATGGCTGCACACAAGCGGCCTCTATCTCAGGAGACACGCTCCTCAGAGCCGTGCAGAGGAGAGAACTCAATGGCAGGTCTGTAACCTTTTGTCCAGTATCACAGCAGGCTCTAACACATCCCAACACAGCCTTGACATATGATTCAATCAGCACACAAACAGCGACCGATTTTGCATCAGCGCAATTGATGCTCTGTTGCGTTGTGTGCAGCACATCAAGAATACCAGTGCAAGCGCCTACTCAGTGGCAAGTGGACACAGCTGTTCTGAGGCTGCACTCACGTCGGTGTACGTGTCTTGAGTTTCATCCCACCAGGGACAACATTGTGTTGAGTGGGGACAAGAAAGGGCAGGTGGCCATATGGGACCATGCCAAAGTGTATGACAGGACAGTGTACAACCTCAACAAAGCCCTCACCAACAATCTACGCTTCTTACCGGGCTCTGATGGCATGCAGTGCTGTTCTGCTTCCTCTGACGGCACTTTGAAGGTAGATTGCACCTTGTGCACCCTTGTTGCTTGTCAATCGCCAACTGTAGAGCACCAGATTGCTGGCTGCCTGGTACCACATATTGCAAGCCTCTGTACCTGACATTCTCTCAGGAAGATGCACCACCAAAGCACATCCTATTTTCACGCCACCACAACATTCTGTCTGTGCCTCTCTCTACTCTTTGCATGTACAGGAGCATGCACCAGCATGACTCACACCTGAAAACAGGCACTCATACAATGTATCTTCCTCAGAAAGATCAGTTTGTTTTGGCTGAAAGTGTGAAAACAACAGCCCTGTCTGTCCAAGTGATACACGCTTGCATGTGCAGAGCTTTGACATTGAAAGCGGATGTGATACGGAGCTGTTGAATCTGAATCCAGATGGTTGGATAGAGGGCGAGAGCAACGAGCGCAACTGGAAGATGCTGTACGGCATGGATGTCAGCTGGCACCGCAACCTCATTCTAGCTGGAGACAGTCACGGCACCGTTCATGCAGTTGACCCAAGGGCAAACAAGGCTCTTGTGGGGAACTACCAGTTGCATAAGAAGGGCAACAAGGTGAGAGTGCAATGGTCAATGCACTGAACCAGCATAGGCATGCAATAGGGCTGTGTGTCTTTAGTTGACTTGCCTTTGGGCTGTTCCTATTCTTTGCAATGAGTTGCAGCAGCTCACGAGGAAAAGACCAGCGGCAACACAGCTACTCCCTAGATTCAACAAACACGAGGCTGTACTCATGCTGACAAGGTGCAAGGGTAATATTAGGTTTGCTACTATGAAAGGGAATGCTCTGTTGTTGCAGGTGAATAGCGTCCATGTGAACCCTGTGGACTCCAACTTGATGGTGACCTCTTCCAATGACTGGACTGTACGCCTGAATGATGTGCGCATGCTCAGCGCTGCTGCACCAGATAGCAAAGGTGTGTACTGTGAATGATGTCTAAAATATATATACCTGTTGTTGATGTGTTTTGTCTATGTATTTTTAAGGTATTACAGAAACAAACAACGTATATCTGCTGCTGCTGCTCGTGGCACCATCTCTTTTTACATGTGTTGCATGCACCAGTGTGGATCAGCTTGATTGTGTGAGGCCACCACTGCATCTTTTGCAAACTATTGGCTTTCTGGTTTGGCTGGCCTGCCAGTGTAGAGGCACTGCAGTCAGAATCTGACTGAGAAACCAAAGCTTGGCAGCTGACATTCTCAATGATCTCCGAGAAGCATCTGACAGCATCATGCAGCCCTGTCGCGTTGTGCAGCTGCTCAGGTGCCCAAGTTTGTGATTGCTTGCAATACTGAGAGTGCATGTCCAACATGCAGGCAAAGGGGTGGCAGGCGTGAGTGAGCTTGCTTGCCTTGACCATCCACGCCTGGTGAATGCTGCCTACTTCAGCCCTCAGTCAGGCAGCAAGCTAATGAGCACCTGCATTGACAACCGTGTGAGGGTGTGGGACTACCTGCACAGCATTGACAAGCCCTGCGATAGGGAGATTGTGCACAGCCATGACTTCAATCGCTATCTGACCCCCTTCAGGGCTGAGTGGGACCCCAAAGACCCCCATGAGCGGTTGCTGGTTGTGGGAAGGTGAGACTGGATCCTGTGTGCCCTACTCTGTTGTGTTTGATACTGCCAGGCATGCTTGTCAGAAGTTGCACTCTCTGACATGTGTCCCATAGCATTGCAGTTGGTGTCCAAGACACTAAAGGTTGCTGCTCCTAGAGCGTATGAAACAAGCTGGTTGAATTGGGACATATTTGCAGAACATTGATGCGGCTGTCACATCATTGCTGTTCTTGACATACATGATTGTTGCCTGGCCTATCTTGGCATATGTATGTGACTGACTGCATACTTCTGATTGGTGACATTCACTTATCTATACACACACAAAGCAGACTGAGACTGAAGACGATGTTAAATCTAGCATAACAGCTCCACCTTCAAATGGTGTTTGAACTTGTAGGTACATCAGTGAAGACTTTGGTGGCGTGGCACTGCACCCCGTTGACTTGCTAGATGCCTCAACAGGCAAGCAGGTAGCACAGTTGACAGATCCTAACTTAGTGCACATTTGTCCTGTCAACAAACCTCACCCTCGCCAGGACATCATCATCAGCGGCGCTTCAAGGTCCCTATATGCATGGAGGCCTGCTACACAAGGTAAAGAAACGCTCCACACTGGGCATTGCATGGCGTACTTTCACAACTGCCTGACATGCTGACAACTGATATGTAGACCATGTGAGTTGATTGTTACGGGCAATCAGAGACATCTTCTGTCAAGACATGCACAATCAATCTGGGCAGTGATGCTGGTCATTGTGGCAATCATCTATGCAAATTCAAAGCTCTTATGTACAGTTCAGGTCTGCGCATGCTTGAGCAACATAGTACTTGTTATCATACAACCTTCTGTTGTCATGGATGTGAACAGTCTTTGCAATATGTGTGTTCATGCTGCAGACAATGGTGGGGGTGACAATCTCGGGGTGGCTGCAACCAGCAGTGCAGCGTCAGGTGATACTTCTGTGTTGGCAGGGTCTGCCAATTTTGTCTTCTTTGATGCCGACGAGGCTGCCAATCAAAAGCAGCAGAAAAAGAAAGGCAAAGCCAAGAAGGCATGATACGAGGTTGCAGGCTCATAGCCTGATGCACCAATTGCATTAAGATAACCTTTCTGACACAGTATACAACAATGTCTGTATAAGTGAACTGCGTATTGGGCTTGTGTGTGTGTGTGTGTGTGTGTGTGGGGCCAGAAATCGATTTGACGGTGTGTTGATGTTTGCGTGCGTCGTTTGATGGCTGTTTGAACCAATTGATTTGGAATGATTTCCTGATTGAGGTAGCTTGCTGATGACTTTGAACACTTTATTGATGAATTGATAGTACACCACAGTGTCATGTCAGAGACTTTGTGTCTACCATTGACATGCTGCTTACTCATTGCCACTGATTGCGCCAGAATTGAGTCGGTGCGCTGGCACATACATGAAACCTTTAGGCAACTTTTCATTGGTTGCAGCAGCTTCGGTACTTGTCATAAGACGTTCCTTGTCGACCTTGACTTGACTACGAGCTCGGGCGCCACCAGAACGTTTCTTCTTGTGACTTTGCGATGCAACCTCTTCTTGGCCATCTGCAGTAACATAGGTCTCAGCAGAAACTTTGACTGGACCAGCAAACGTTTTTGAGGAGACAGCATTGTATACATCCAAAATCATGCTGCGCATTGGTATAGCGCTGAACCATCAGATGCAAGGTACTGAACAAGTGGAGCCAGCACATACAGCTGCCTGAATCTTCTCTGACTCAAGGAGTCCCAGACAAGACATCTACATGCCCTTATCTTGAATCACACAGAATCTACAGCATGGTTCATGCACACTGAAGTTATAGAAGCACATGACGCTTCACTACCTGGATCCTGATCCCGCTTTCTCTTGCTGCCAACATCTTGCGAGCCCTCAGCCTGTGCTGCCAACTTCACCTTCTTCAGCCTGCCCCAGCCCTGAGATGCAGGCTTGCTGTGGGCAGCACTACTGCCTGGCGCATCAGTGTCCTCTGTCTCATGCCCCTGCCCTTCTGCAGACTCTCTGTGTAACGCATGAGGCACGGACTGTGGGCCCAGCTGGAGGGGGCCAGGGTCACTTTGTGGGGCTGGCGAGGCCTCTGACTGGGGGGCTTGTGCAGGCTGAGTTGCCAGTTGGTGCTCATAATGAAGGGCGGCAATTGGGTCAGCCAATTGTGCCTGCTGCAGTTCTGTTGTGGCACGCGCGACTGCAGGATGCAATATCTCAACTCAGCTTACAAACGTTGTTAAGCCAACTGGTCTGAACATAGCACAGCTAATGAGACGCTCAGGGAACGCTCTGGATTACCTGAGCTCTGCAGCAGGACAGAACTCAGTACTACTACATCTCAGGACAGAACACAGTACTACTACATCTGTCTGATAGCGCTTGACAGCCAGCGATCTGGACACAGCAGATCATGTGGTTGGGACAGGGTATCAGAGCCATGTACAAACCTGTCAGCAACAGCTCTCAACAAAGACAGCTGAGGGCATATCAAGTAGCTCAGTCAAGCACTGTAGAACACGGGCAGCTGGTGAATTGCAGACAGGTTGTTTGCTCACTCTCTCTCTTGAGACGCTCCCGCTTAGAGACCCGCTCGAGCAGCAGCCTGAGGCGTTCCAGCTCCAGGCGGATAGCTGCCAGTTGGCGGTGCTGACTTTCCCTTGCAGCCAGGCCTTGGAGGGCTTCTCGATTGGCAAAAGCAGCCTTGTCCTTCTGTTGCTTGGCGTCCTTTGGTGGCATCCCTGCAACCTGTAGGCAAGACAGTGCCTTTCAAGCTGCAAGGCTGATGCAGAGCAGGACAGGTGGAGCCAATTTACAGGAAAAGGCAGGACCTCACTCGTTAGCCTTCCTGCCATAGTGTGCACTTGTTGCCAGGCAATCACATGCAGTGATGAGCCCTGATCACATGGTATGCAACCAGCATTGATTCACTCCAGGCGGACAGTCACATGCAGCAAGGCAAAATGCTGACGCCCATTGACAATCATGGCAGGAGCTTGTACCAAGGGTTTGTGCCCATCCAAAATCACGCCAGGAACTGTGTGGAACTGATTGATGTGACTGATTGATGAATCACACCCAGACCCACACCCCAGACTGCATAACTGGCACAATAGACTGCCAATGCAAGCGCAGAAGTATACCTCAATGGCAAGGCCCAGCTCCCGATCCCTGTTCCTGGCCTGTTGGCTGTGCTGCCCACAGAAGGCTTTGTACACGGTCTTGTTGCCCACCTCCTTGACAGCCAGGTACTGGCCAGCGTTACGCGCACACATGGGGTGAAAGGCCACTGAGCAGTGGCTGGAGCTGCAGCGGATGACAGCCCCATCACTGCTGCGGCCACAGACGGCACATGCCACCCCCAGTCTGTCTGCGCTGATGTCAGGCACACCCTGGTAGGCGTTGCAGATGTTGCCTGGGATGACGCTCAGTTCGGGCTGCCACAGGGCGTCCACCTGTGTTCAGGCATGCTTGCAGTGAAGGCTGATGATGGTGTCATGGGTGCTGTTGACTGTGCAAGCAGGATGGTGTCATGGGTGCTGTTGACTGTGCAAGCAGGATGGTGAATGAGACAAGGATGGTGAATGAGACAAACAGCAGTGGTCGGGAGCACTGTGATGTGATGCAGCACTGGATGATGAGAGCTGCACTCGTTAAAGGGTGTCTGGGGAGGAGACATGCAGTCAAAAGTGTTGGCTGGCAGGGTGTGTTGACAAAGATCTGTCGTCACACTTTGTGAGCAAAGTTCAGTAGGTCAGTGGCAAACCTCATGCATCCAAGCAAGGCCGTCAGCTGTGCGCCTGAAGCCGCCCTGCCTGATTGGGCAAAGGGCACATTGCACAGCCTTGGAGCCTCCCTCCAGCTGACCCCCCTGCACCTCCCAGCGAGGGGGGCGGATCTTGGCTTGGGGCACCCCTTCTTTGCGCTGCTCTTCCTCATACACTTTGCAGGGCCAGCACAACCATTCACCTGCGTACATTGCAATTTGTTGTGGATATTATGTCGCTGTGCTGTCTTACATATCATGTTTGTTCATTGTCCCGCTGCAAAGTGTACATGCTCTGCACCTGAACTGTTTTGCTTGGCAAACAGCCCTTTGCTTGAGGCAGTGTTGATAGGCGCACTACTTCTTGTAGCTGGAATGTCTATCCTCACATGTTTCGTTCTGCATAGTGCTGGATTTTGAAAATACTTTTCAGCCACTGGAAACACATGCATCATAGCAAGCATGCGAATTTTGACACTGTAAGCCAACTGCCAGCCGCCAAACAACCAGAAGCAATGCCTGGACCACAAACTGCAGAAGGTGCACAGAGCAAGCAGACCTGCAGGGATGTCATCCACTCCATAGCATCTCTGATGCACTGCAATGTCACAGCGCTCGCAGAAGACTATGAGGTTGGGTGCAACAGAGAGGCCACCGCTGCAGACTGCACACATGGCCTCTTCATCTTCTGTGCGCCCTGCCAACACATCCTTGAGCTCCCCTGTCATCAGAGGAACCTGCATGAGCAATGGTCATAAGTATTTGTAATTACAGCGGCTGAAAGGTTGGTTACCTCTTGCTTGTGGCAAAGTGTTTGGTAGACAGGTGTTCAAGGTGTTGGATAGACAGGTGGTACTGGTGTCTGCTAAATGTCTTTCTCCATTCAGGTATGACCATGCAAACACAGCGTGCTTCAACAAATGAGCTAGCGGAGTCAGCAATATGGCGTAAGGTGTACACTGTATGTGCTGCAGTGCAAATCTTCAACATGTCAAGAGCATAAAGCACGATTCATGGCAATATGCATGCAGCCTCCGCAAATTGGACAAAGCTGCCAACACTCTGTGTTTGTCTGGCCTTCCCAGTCAAAGCAGAAAGTCCTCTTGCAATCGTCACCTGGGATGTGGTTGAGCTGGTCGCGCACAATGCAAAGGCCGTTGACAAGGTTCCAGCTTTTCTGCAAATCAACACAATTTCCAGCAGGATCCAGCCTTTAATTGCAGCAAGTTTCGACATGAAGCCACCTGCTGGGCTTTAGCAATGCTTTCCCCTGCAAAGGCTCCTGGGATGCGGCCAGCCACAGAGCGTGGCCCTTCTTTGGTGTCAGTCTGCTGCACAGCCCTCAGCGCCTCCCTGTGAGCCTGCTCTCGCTTGTCGCGTGTTTTGCTGCGCTTGATAGCCCTCATTTTCTGCAGTGCCAGCAACATGATTGCAGGGGTGCCACCAAGTACAAATTACAGTAGGCTTGGGCTACCACAATGCACTTTCCCATTGTCATGCTAAGGAAGGTGCAATGAAATGCGAGTCATGAATATTCAACAAGCATCCAACGCATGGTCCTCTGAGCAGGCAACCTGACAGCATGTGCATTGCATGCTTGTGTGAGCTTACTCCTATTACTGCTTTCCTGACCTGCTCCTGCTTGCTGTTGCCTAACAAAGCTGCCACTCAAAAGTATACATTTGAGATCTTGCTGAGAAAGGTGGTGTGCAGGTAAGGTGGGCCCAATGACACCTTTGTGTGGACAGGGCCACTGCAATGCAGGCTGCGAGGCTCACCAGCTGGTAGCCTTTGACATACTCTGCCATGAACATGCGCTCCTCTGCTGCTGCTGCTTGGTGAGGCAGGTCATCAAGAAGACGCTGTATTGCCACAGACATGCGGTGTCGATTGATGACCTCCTGCTGCAGCAGCTCGGCCTGCATGTGCCACACACTCTTGACTGCAGAGACAACAGTATCCTTGTAGATGTTGACGATTTTAGTTGCCTGTAAATAGCAACCGTGGCAGCCAATGTTGGACAAGCCTATGTGGTGTAACTGGCAGCAAAAACTATATGCCTGTAGGTCTTGACATGACCTGTACTACTTTGTGAGTGGTGACACTGGCAGCCAATGTTGAACAAGTCAACGTGATTGCACTGACAGAAGACAATGCTGCTCCTGCACCAGCGCTCAGCATCACTCTGCAAATCATCATTGTACCAGTTTGCCATGGACCGGCATCGGTAGCAGACTCACAAACTGCTTGCAAGGTCAGCAACGCAAACAGTGTGCTGTTTGATGGATTAGATGCTGGTCTGCAGTTCCAGCAGACATGTGTAGTGTGTAAACAACACATTAATAAGGTGGTGTATGGGTTGGAGTGCATTGACCATGACAGCATTAGCTGTGTACAATGCAAGATACGGAATATGTTGCTGGTGGAGGCAAGCTGACCTGCACAGCCAGCAGTTCTGCCAGCACTTCATCATCTGGTGCAGCAGCAAGAATGTCAGGATGCTCCTGCAGCTTCTGCCACTCCTCCTCAATGCTTTGCTCTGGTGGGCCTGCAAACCCAGACAAGTCATTATGATGATAATGACGAGGCTGTATAAATCCCACACAAGGGCCATCACCCACATTGAATCGGTGTGCAGATGACGAGGCAGTAACAGCACCATGTAGCGACCAGATTCCATATCGAAACAAAGTGCAGGCGCCAAAGCTAGACAGGATTGTGCCCGGCAGAAGACAACCAGCACCCCATGAGGAGCACAACCATGTCTAGAGATTCATCACAGAATTGTTGCATGCAGCCTGATGTAAAGCCTTGCAGAAAGGCAAATCTGTGTCAGGACAGCCTAGTTGGACATGGATGGCATTGCGTAGTATACATCAGCAAGTCTGGCCCCCATTTTGCTGCCGTCGAGCACAAGTCTTATAGGGCAGCAGCTATTAGCAAAGCGGTGCTTCTTGTGTCTGCTCTCTGAAAATCCATATTCAAGCTGAACCCTAGGCAGCCCGGTATAACACTTGGCTTGTCATTACACTGATGCCGGAAGATGTAGTCTTTTCTTTTCTTTGCTTTTTCTTGAAGCTGAACCTAAGACAATCATCCAAAGCCTCAACAGATGCAAACAATTTGCAGGCGGAAGCAAAGCTCGCCTTCAGCAATTGCAGCAGCCACTGCCAGAGCAGCCTGGTCCTTGCGCACTTCAGACTGGGGTACAGGGCTGGACTTGTGGCTGCTCTTCTTGCCGCCCTTGTGGAGGCTCCCGGGCACCTTGGCGTCAGGCTTCCTGTTACCAGCCAACAGGCTGTAGTTGATGCTGTTGCGCTGGCGCCCCAGGGGTCGGCTGCTGCTCTTGCTGGGTCCAGCTGCTGCATTGCTGTTCTGGCGATCTAGCAGCTGCAATGCGGCACCACCTGCAATTGCAGCTGACATAACATGTCGGATCACTGTTGATCATGACCAGTGCAAGCACTGCCTGCAGTTGCAGCTGGCACAACATGAGGGATCACTACTTACTATGGGCAGTGCAAACACCTGCAGTTGCAGCCGACACAACATGTGGGGTCGCTATTGATCATGACCAGTGCAAACACCAGTACACCCGAAGCATACCTTCAGCAGGGATTGAACACAAGCAGCATGAGCATGAATGCAGTTTGAGGCTGCCAAAGAAGCATACCAGGCGCTTGATGTCAGGGTCTGCTTTGCAGCTGGCAAGGGTGCAACACAGCAGTGCATACCTGCCGGAGTGTAGGGCTCACTGCCTGCAGGCGTCTCCATTGGCTGACTGGCCGAAAACCCAGAGAGGGCAGGCATGGCAGCCTCACCCCCACCTTGGTCCATCCTGCTTGGATCTACAGCCTGACTAGGCTCTGCATCATGCCTATGGCTTTTGGCACTCATGAAATGTGGCTGCTGAAACTTAGCCTGATGCACAGTAGCACCAAAGGCGCTGGGGGGTATTCTGGGCGTGAAGGTGTCAGGTGAAGGTTCACGCTGCGATGCTGTATCAGCTTCTGTGTTAGCGCCTTGGCCTGACACATCGCCTGACTGCCCAGAAGGAGACCCAGAGGCTGCTGCAGCACCGCTGCTAGCAGTTGGTCTGCCATGCTTGAGATAGACAGGGTGTGGATCTAAAACGTACTTGGCTACTGGCTGCTTGAGAATCCACTGTGTATGGGGGTGCATGAACTCATCAGCCATTTCAGGTCCGATGTCACTGTTCTCCTCGCTCTGCAACCGTATACTTGCTTGAGGAAAGAAGAGCAGCTGGATAAGACAAATCAGGCTGAAGTAGAGCCAATAGCACAAGTCACAACAGCTCTGGCTTACTTTGATGTACATGTCATGGTGATGTGATGCTGCTCAGGATGAGCACGACAGCAAGTCAACAAGACTTCTACAGGCATGCCTGGGCAGGATGCTGCAGTGGCCTGTTCATAGTTCACAATGTCACACATTCCTTGACTTGCCGCTTGCACCACACTCTGAACTTTGCTATCAAACATATGGAGGCAGCATCACAGTCAAACTGCTCTCGGCGCAAACACATCGTGCAGCCGATCATGTTAAGTGTTGGTTGACTGTTGGGCAAAAGTCATAATGAACCACCTGAAGCTGCTGTTCCCACTCCAGCCAAGTGGTTGGCGTCTGAGGCTTTGCTGTGTCAGCAGCTTCTGGCTGTTGCTTGTCTGCCTGTACACCAGGTCTGTCCAAAGACACCTGGGTTGTGTTATGGCTCCGCGCATCAACCTGCCTTGGTTGCTGAATTCCTGCACCTTGATGAGTGACAGCTGCAGCATCTGTGGCGCTGGGCTCTGCTAAAGTTGTTGCGATCTGTGCAGCAGCTGTAATGCCTGGGTCAGCTGCCTGCCCAGCTGCAGCTTGAGTCATAAAGTCAGGCAGGAAGCCCAGCTGAGATGCTGTTGACGCATGAGGTGTATGCATGTGAGCAATACTGGCCATGACATCTGCCTGCTGCCTGATCCACTGCTGGGAACTGTCTAGTTCTATGCTTCCCTGGCCTATGTTCTCGGCAGCACCCTCTGCTGTGCCTTGCAGCTTGGCAACCTGGCAGCACAAAACAGAGTAAGGTGCAAATGCCATGGCGCCCATCTGGCAAACAGGTTGTCTTCCAAAAGCATTGCACCTCGCTAAGCATGTCCACACTGTCCATACAGCCGTTGTTCACCTAGCACAAAAGACAGGAGCACAATCTACAGGACAATGAAAGTGTACACAAGCATTTCACTGCCAGATCAGTCATGACCAAGTTTTGCAGCACACAAGTGTGCAGTCAATCGCAAACTGCATTGCAAGTTGGTAGGTGCATTGCCTGCTTCAGCAGTGCCAGGAGATCTGGTAACTCCCATGCTGCCAATGAGCTGCTCATTGCAGTGTCACTAGCAGCATCACCATCACCGTCAAGAGGTGCTGCCTGGGACGTGTCTGGGCTGGCTTGCACTTGGGACTCAACAGACTGGGCCTGGAATCTGCTAGGGGGTCGCTGACCCTGCCGCATTCTTCTGCGCACCGCCTGCAAAGCAAGCTACTGTTTGATCATGACCTGCTGCACTGCACAACGTGTTTTGCAAACAAGCGCAATGCCAAGAAATGATCCAGCATGACCCTTGAGCCTGACATCTCATGTTTGCTTCTGGGCAAGGGTGGTCGTTGTGTGAAAGACCAGATGGGGGGAAGCTTTGCAGCACTGTGCTGCTTGCAGCAGAGTTGTGATGAGCTTGAAAGCATACCATGTCTGCATCCTCTAAAGCCTGGACACCAGCAGGGGTAGCAGCTCCAAGCAGCGAAGGCATCTGCAACAAGCTGGTAACTCAGCAGCAGAGCTTATGTGATGGGACACAGGTGGTCTGCAACGGTAACAGTGATGCTTTGGGAACTTGTTAGACAGGTCACAACCACATGCAGGTGCCCCAGATTGGATCTAGAGTCGCACCGGAATCCTCTTGTTGGGATAAGCACCAACAGCTTTGAGGCCGCGGGTAGCCCTTGGACTAAGGATGAGATCATCAGCTGAGAAGTGAGAGCCAATAGGAGGTACCAGGTATGCAGGATCTTGCAATGGATCATTATACATAGGCAGCAACACATGGAGGTCTTCTTGCGTCACGTCCCGAAAGTATGCCTGCACACCAGCACCAGGCAATGGGAGCATGCTCCGAAACCAAGGGGTGATGAAGTAGCAATAACTACCTCCATAAACAGCCAATAGGCTGACTTTGTGGACTCTGCTCCCTGCTCAGCACCAGGGCAAGCTTCATGAGCTGGCGTGGGTGTGCTAGAAGACTTTGACTTGTCCTTCTTAGCCTGCTGCTTCTTTTTCTCATCTTCGCGGGCTTGCACAATAGCCTGTGCTTCTGAGACACTGTGCGATAATGGCTGCTGCTGACAGTCCCTCAAGCTGAGCAAACTGTTCAAGGCAGACCTGCTGTCTGCAAAGGCTTGGCTGCTGGTCAGCAGGGCTTTCGTGACTGTATCACTGTGATGAAGCGAGGAATCCAGTCCAAGCGCGGCCGGATATGCCATTTGCCAAGCTTCGAACGCGAGAGCTACGAATCATGTCATCGCAACGACATGGACAGCAGTCAAAGGCAGGGCGAGTCTATGGTTTGAACGGATAGCTCACTTCGGGCAAGATCACCAGAAACGCTTAGAAGCTGAGCTCGGCAATGCGCCTCACTGCACGGTTGTGCTTTTTTCCAATGCCTTCAGCGCCAGCTCAGCGCGGCTCGTCGATCAGGCATGTTTGCAGTAACATCGTCGTTCGTGCAAGCTCAGTAAATTCGCTGGCTAATTGGTGACAAATTTGCAGTATGAAACTGCTGAGAGCAAGTGTTTGACCAACCTTGCTGTCAGCTGTACCTGTGCAGGCCACAGCTGCCGGGTACAAGGCGCAGGCCGCGGCTTCAGTCGATGCTAGGTGGTTGCCTTGGACATCTGTGGCAGCGCAGACGTTGTGCGTAACAGGTGAGCACAAGCTTGGGCTTCTATGATCATGCCGTTACAATAGAGTTGTGCCGTACTGGTTTCATAGTCTCTTTCAACATCCGCATCAGGCCCTCACATATCACAGCACATCTCCCAATCAGTATGATAGCCGTTCTGAGCTTCTCTTTGCCCTGGCACCGTCAGTTGAGCTACATAGAATGGTGCCAGTCAGAATAGTCAGTGTCGGATCGCGCTATTGCTCGCACCGCGTCACATTCAAGTTTTTCTATCGACGCCCATGATTTCCGGTTTGTGTTTTATGTAACCACTAAGCTTTTTGTCGTTCACAGCTCCCCCACCTGCCCACAGCACTGTCTGACTTGCTTGCCTCTTGTTTCTGGTGTTGGATGACTGCGGCTTCACAAGCAGCCTTTGAGTTGTTCTCAGTATTTGCAGGCAGCTAAAGCCTTTCTTGGTGTCACTCAAAGCAGCCTCTTGGTGTCGTTTTGTCACTGAGAGTACTAGGCTGCACCACTGAACAATGTACTGAGCAGCTTTGCATGGCTGCAAGCTTCTGACAGGCTGTCCTGCTGCTGCCAGGTTCTTCTCCAGGACATTCCAAGCTGCCAGAGGCCTTGTTGGTCCTCAGGCTCAGAGTGCATTTTCCCACACACTGCCTGCCATACAGCGCCTGCCATACAGTGCCTGCCATATGCTTGAAATTAGCTTAGCAATCCGCTGAAAGTTTCACAGAGCTTGTCCCACCTTGACCTTATCTGAGCAGTTTAGTCAGGACGCTCAGCAAGGCGCATGGCTCCCATATGGCTGACCCTGGAAGTTCGACCCCATATTGCAAAATACATCTATCTAGTTGGGTTTGCCATCACAGCAGTAGCCTCATGGCTGCTGCGCGACTACTCCCGTCAGGCGTTGGAGCACATCCCAGAGCTGCGCAAGTGCAATGCCCCTGATGGGACCTATGAAAACTCCTGTGCTGGCAAGGGTGCAGTGCTGCGAGTCAGCTTTGGCAACTTCCTGTTCTTTGCGCTTCACTTCATCCTCCTCATCGGAGTGCGCAGAACCACACAAGCCAGAAGACTCATCCACACTGGTACAGCTCCTTGGCTGTCCTGCTTACACACAAGACCAAGCCGCCTTTTGGCTTGACAATGCAACACATTGCCAGGTCTGAGCTTGCATTGCAGGGCACTGCTCAAGATGTGTAATGTGCTTCAGACATGCTGCACTGAAAGTGTTGGTCACAGTCTGCCTGTGAGTCTCCTGACAGGGCACATATGCTCTTATTTGGTGTTCACTTCCCTGTTGCAGCATATGTGCATTGCTGCAGGGTTCTGGCCGCTCAAGTTCTGCCTGTGGATCTTTCTGCTAGGCATCTGCTTTGTCATGCCAAACTCTGCCATGTCGGGGTATGGCCAGTTTGCCAGGGTCTTGGCGGGAATCTGGCTGCTGTTCCAGATCATCATCCTGTTGGACTTCATCTATGATGTGAATGAGTGGCTGCTGAAGAAGGTGAGCGTCATGGCTCAAGCATGTTTTGGTGTACAGATTGTATACCTGCAAGCAGGTTAGGGACAACACAAACACAACTGCAACATGATTGCAACCATTGGAGAGGTGTACTGCTGCTGAGGTACTGTACAGACCGTTTGCTGCTGTGCTGAGTTGATGATCCTAGACCAAGCTGGATGTGGCATCAAATGTGTCTCAGTGCAGAGCTGTAGTTGTATCATGATTGGTAGGAAATCTGCAGTTGCATCAAGCATATATGCTGGCTTGGGCCGGCATAGACAGCATGACAAACCTGAGTTGCAATTGAATGACAATCCAACAGACTCAACAAATACTGCAGTCTTGGAGATGGTCAATACAGCTGATGTCGTGCATTTTGCAGGAGAGCAGCCATTTTCTGCACAACATCATATTTTTGATTGGCTGCTGCCAAGCTGAGAGAACAACACTAAACCTGCAGCTCACGTTCGACATGCATTATGAGTTGCAAATCGTCACAGGCTTCATCCTTATGATGAGACTCTGCATCAGCTACTGTGACGACTTCTGTACGACCACATGCATGAGTGTATGCTACATGCACTGCAGGCAAACATGGGCTTTGTGCTGGTCATCGGCACCTTCATCAGCTACTGTAGCAACTTTTATACATGACTGTGTACTACATGCACTGCAGGCAAACATGGGCTTTGTGCTGGTCATCGGCACCTTCATCAGCTACTGTGGAGCCATAGCCGTCATTGGGGCCATCTACAAGTTCTGGGCCCCCCACCCCACCTGTGGCCTCAACATCTTCTTCATCACCTTCACCCTCGTCCTGGCATTGATCTTTACCCTGATCTCAGTATCGCCTTGGAGGCTGGAGACAGCTGGACTGCTGACATCTGGCGTGGTGTTCCTGTACTGTGCCTGGATCTGCTGGTCTGCCCTGGCTAGTGAGCCAGATGACGCCAGGTGTACCTACCAAGGGGGCAAGGGGACCACTGCTGAGAAGGTGAGCACTTGTGCAAAGCAATTTTTATTATTTAGTCGTGATAGGCCTATTGTACAAGGCTAACCCGATGGTTGCCAGCATACATTTACAAGTCCTGCTGAGGCTAAGGCCCTACCCCGTGAGGGGGCATCGGCTCTTGTGACTTGTGCAAAGCATGCCCCTGCCATGACGCGCCAGGTGCAAGCTGAATAGGTAGAGTTGGAGGGGAGTAACATTGATGAGGTGTGCTGTGACGTGTGTGAGATGCATGACATACTGTGCTGTGCACAACAAGCTGAAGTGTGACAAAGGTGGCCTGTGAGCAGGTATTGCTAGGATGGTGCCTGCAGCTGCAAGTTGAGGTGGTGCATTTACACTTTGTGCCCTGCCCTCCCATGCCTGCTGCAACTCATTTGCACGCATCTTGTTGCATTATATTGATATCTTTTGGTGGCAATGCTCAGCTGTTATGTGCGCTCGTGTCCCACATATGGGCTCATTCCAGGAATCATATTTGTGATGCTTGTCAGCCCAGCATGCCTATCTGAGAGCTCTTTTGCTCTTGTAAACCCACATCCTATCACAAACACGTCCTCTCCAAAGCTTCCATATATGTGCTTCTGCTACGAGTGATTCAAAGGACACAATTTCATGAAGCGTGTTGCATGACCAATCACGCTCCACACCTGCCTTGAGGCTCCTTTGGCAGTCTGTGCCAATTGCTGAGCACTCACAGCCACCTGCTGGTCAGCACATGCAATGGGCCATGCTTGTTGCACACAAGTTGTGAAATTGCACTGTATGCAAGACAACAAGACTGTTTTGCAGGCAATTGCGTTCATCCTTGGCATAGCAGCAGTGTGCTACTCAGTCATCACAACCTGTGTGGAGAGCCGTGCCATGGACTTGGAGGCGCAGCAGGTGGAGGACAGCGAGCTGCTCCCCTACCGCCCAGAGTTCTTCCATGCCATCTTTGGGCTGGCATCAGCCTACCTATGCATGCTCTACATCTCCTGGAACCTGGACACCCTGCCCAGCCTCTCTGGAGATGGCAAATTTCAGGTCGGGCAATACAAGAGCTTTCCCGTGTTTGTAGCAGCCTCAGAGACTTCACAAAATGTGCACACTCACTAGATGTTTGAGGCAATATGACCGTGCAGTAACATACACGGAGGGTTGAGTGTCACTGCTGTTGCTTGGCTCAGTAGCTCATTGCAGGAGCTGACTTCTGCAGAGTGTCAAAGGTTGCTGACACTTCCTAGACACAGCTGACTTGTGCGTGATGCTGTAAGTCGCGCTCTGACCTCTGTGTGCAGTCACAAAGCATGATCCAGTATGAAATGTAGGTCTGTAGCATATCGTCATGTGTGAGCCCAGTCTGTTTCCATCCTGTTGTGTCATAGTCTGTGTGCACTCAGTAGAGAGACTCAGGCACTTCTTCATGCCGATCAGCAAGCATGACTATCGGATTGGCTCGCAGGTTGACCTGGGGTGGATTGCAGTCTGGGTCAAGATGGCCTCACAGTGGTGTTGTGTTGTGCTGTACATTTGGACACTGTTGGCGCCCCGCATTTTGCGAAACAGGGATTTCACAGACAGGCCTGTGGGTACCGTGGCCAAGTAAAGCTGAGGAGCACCCACATACTGATACCGTTTGACCTGAATGTGCTGAACGCCAAGCTTTGCTAAGACGTATTTGTGCTATAATGATATTACATGTGTCAATGACATTTGCTGTAATAGTCTGTAGAAAGTTTGATGGTTGAGGACTTTTGTTAGTCACAACTGACTCTTAGACATGAACTGAGTCCTGTTGACCAGTGCCCAATGATCAATCATATGCAGCATCTTGCACAATCAGAGGAACGACCATGCCTCTGCATGACTATACTACACATCACTCTTCTTTCTTGATCTCAACATTACATCCAGTATGTTCTAAAGCAGGAAGGGTATCTCTCTCGTCACCTTCAGACCATGTGCACACAAGCATTATCACTGATAAAAATAACAAAGCCTAATGGGTGAGGCACCTCTCACTACTTGAAGTCTGCATCTAACAAACAGAGATCTAGTGCGCATTTCAAGTCTGCATCTAACAGAGATCTAGTGCACATTTCAAGATAGCAAACAGATTGCTGTCGTTCCTAAGTACAATTTCCGCTGTCATTAGATGCTGCCAGCAGCAAACCTCAAGCGGAGGACTTGACATGTCTGTCAATGACTTCAGCAACAACGGGAAAGGTCTGGCTACACAGCACACAGATGCTCTGCATGTCTTTGAACATTATCAGAACATGCTTTGCATCTTCCATTCCACCAGCTTCTTGAGGATGGTCTTCTGAAAAGGTAGACCTGTCTTATCTGTTGCCTACACGGCAAAAATGTGTCAGGTTCAAGTCAGTCATGATTTCCCTACAGCTGCAAGTGATATTGGGAGGCAACTACAAACATCTTACCAGTTTCTGCAGAACGGTGTACTCAGCGTCACTGCCGCCAAACTTCTGGCCGGTCTGCTGCTCAAACTCGCCCAACAGGCTGTTGATCTGTGAAACACAGGCTTTGAGTTGCCATGCTTGATGACTAGACAATCAGCAGATATTGAGTGCCACAAGACACAGGTGCGCATGCAGCTGGTACTTACCACATTAGGATCAGCCCCCTTGGCTTTGGCTGCATCTGCACCACCGCCTCCTGTCAGCCTGCAAAAGGCACATTGGTTATGATGACTGCATGACAGCATTTTAACAGAAACTTGTGCACTATGCCACCTTCATTATGCAAGTGATGCAATTTGTCCATAAGCAGTCCAGGAATAACGCCTTGTGGGTCCTCACATTGATGTAAAGGCACCAAAGTCCGAGCTGCCGCCGGTCTTCTCTTGGTGGGATGCCATGGTGTTCCCTAGATTGGCTAGTTGGCTCCAGTCGGTGCCTCCTCCCGAAGAGGCTCCTGATCCTGACTTGTTCAGGTAATTGCCAGCCGCGCTTTTGAGCATCTGCAATGCCACTTGAACACATCACAACCTGACTAGCGCCTGATCTGGCTATAAGCAGAAAACTCAATGCCGGGGGCAAGCTTACATCCATGTCTGCCGGTCCAAGAGTTTGACTTGGCAAGATCGCTCTGTAACAACCACAAGTTGTCATACACATGTCAAACTGATATCAACGAGCATCATCAAAGCGTTCAAGACGAGAAAAACAAAGCGCTGCAAGGCTGTAAATACAGAAAAGGTCGAAGATGCGTTGACCGCATGTGCATGCCCGCTAGGGGAACGCCTTGTTCGCAGGACTACCTGTGCAGGCGAAGCTTGCTGATTCGAGGTCGACTTATAAGAAATTTGTTGTTAAACAAGCATGACTTCGGATGTGTGCACTACGTTGGCGACGCGATGTGAGGTGTAGAGAAGGTGGCACTTCGGTCAACGCGTACCTGTGAACGCACTCAAAGCTCACCAGTTGAGTAGGCGTCAGTGTGAAGCCACCAGTGCAACGGCAACATGCGCACTTGGTGGCTCCGGAGACTTAACCTTTCACAACAGAGGACCAGTCAAGTTTGGTGCGCTTGTGTCAATAGCGCAAGGTCTCTAGAAGTTGACGCTTAGTCGAGAGATAGTAGCCTTACAAGAACGCCTTGCAACTATTCACGCTCGTACTCTCTCTCTTTCTCTGCGCCTAAAACTCGTTGCTGCACTCTCGCCCGGACCATCTCGTTCTAGGCCGGTTGGGCCTGCTACGCTTAGCCAGCCCATTCAGACTTTGCAACAGCTTCGCGCCGTCTCCACCAGGATCCTTCGGCCATCCTATTGACTACCTGAAGCCTGCTGACGCTAGACAGGAACAGTGTCTCTGTTGCACTGGTAGTGCTCAACCTTGTGGTTTGAAGCAGCATCAGTCCAAAGCAGGGCCTCATTCAAGCAGCCCTCGAGAGTCAGCAGCGTCTATGGAGCACGGCCGCAAGCGCCCTCTACGGGCCAGCTCTCGTCCACCCAGTGATCTCACCGCCAGTGCAAACGCTGGCAACGGTGCAGGCTCCAGCGACGACGAGGACTATGAGGTAAGACTCGCAAGGTGAGCATCAGCGGCCTGCAGGCAGGTGGGGCAGTGAGGAGTCGTAGGTTGCCTTGCAGGTGCCCAGCCAACCTGTCCCTCAGCGCGCATCCACTAGGAGGCAACTCAAAGTGGACTTTTCCAAGCTAGACGTGAGTGCTTCTGCATGTCTGCAAGACCCACATCTGTTTTGCCTGGTGAAAAAGTGTGTGAGCTTAGCAAAATGCCATTGTAGGCTGCAAGCCTTAAAAAGTACAGAAAATTACACGATATGGATGACCTGCCACCCGGTGCATCCAAGGAGGAGATGATCCCAGCCGTAGCAAAACACTTCTCTCAGCAGGTGTGTCAGTCTTGTATCTTATATCACAATCCAAAAATGGTTCCATCAAGGGCCATCCTGACAGCATGTTCTTAAGATTAATTTCTGACTTGCAGGTTGTCGATGAAAAGGACACCCTGGTCAACTTTGCATTGAGCCTCAAAAGACATTACTTGCAGACAAGGCAATCACCCCAGCAGCCTCTGAAGAAACCCCGCAATGCCACCAAAGTGAAGGCTAGATGATTGCCCCCAGGACAGGTACCACGGTCAGCCGAGTAGAGCATCATTCATTTTGGGGTCAGGCTGACAGTCTGTGGGCTGGGTGACTTTACTGGTGGTGAGACAGTGCACACCTGCCATGAGGAGTCAGCCATAGGAGACAAGCAGAGAGCTCAAAAGATGCCATTTTTTAATTATTTGACATCATCTCAGTGTACAAGCTATCTATTTTGACTCTGAAGAGCTCAAACCTTGTTCCAGCACAAAACAGAGCCATGTGCTTCTGTATTTCAGGGTCAGAGCAGATGTCGTTGAGTTTCTGAGACCAGGCAAATGTCGACGCACTTGTCCTTAAGTGTGAACGTGTGTGGGAGTCTGAGCACAGTTATGAATGATCAGCAGTGTAGTCACGTGGCCCATGGGGTGCACTGATAATACTCTGATCGTTGCCTTGTTTACTGCTCCTGCTGCACTGGTGCAGCATTGTGACATTGTTGAAAGTTGGCTAGGAGCATGATGTTTTGCTGGGCTGTGGCTTGCATAGGACATACGGTGGCCTGCAGTGGCCTGGTAACATGTGTAACCAATCATCAGGAGCAAACTCATGAGCTGATCAATGCAATGTTTGTCATGTCACACAGTCTAAGATCTTTTTGCAATGTCAAAGAGAGGCGACACAAGCTGCAAGCAGAGGTGCTTGTCAATTCAAGTTAGTCCTGTATTGTTCCGAACGTGCGTGCGTTGGTAACAGCATCAGCTGACATCCTGGCTGACATCTGCTATACCCGTCAACGCAGGGCCCGCCAGGTGCTAGGCGAGTGTTCACATCACCATGCGCCCGTTGAGTGAAAAAGGCTACCGCTGTGGACATCGATCGCGCATTTGATCATAGCGCCGCCGCGGATTTCGTTGATCCAAGGTCTGATCATAATAAGCTAGCGCTTCATAGACGCAATGTCAGCTGCTAGTGCAACACAGATTTTGATGGATGATATCCACTCAATATGAGTAACTGAGCTGCAAGCGTCGCTGCAGCCTTCTCTGAGCATAGCGTGTTGCTGTGTTCTGGCAGAAAATAATTCACTGTCAGCACCAGGACCAAACTCACCGTGACTCTTCACCACCATGGACCTTGGGCCATCTACAGCCGTGCCCGTGACGGGCAGCAGCAAGAAGACTCAAGTTCCTATGAATAGACACCCTCATGGCGCTATGCTTCAGCAGCTCAGCACTGAAGGTAGCTGTCTTACATCATTGAACTTGCCTGATGAAAGTGCATAAGCATGCATGTCAGCTGAGCTGACTATGCAGTATTTGACTGCATTCAGATCATTGGTTTCATCAAAGCACAAGCATTGCCATGAAGCAGTGCAGGATGGACGTTTTGGGCTGTCACATACAGGGACAGCAGACATGTCTATGGATGCATTGTTGTCTTTGATTGTCCCGCCCTCAATACCTCGTCTGTGAAGTACATCATTGCGCACTCGTCCAACACCTGCAGCAGTACTGAACTGCCAGATCAGACAACATGTAGTCTATGCACGTCCTCAAATTGCATCAGCCACAAAAAGCGAGTGGTTCCAGGTCATGCAGGGCCTGCTTGCATGAAAACTGCAACAAGGACTCTATCAAGTTCTGCAGACCAGCAGACAACTCAGGCTGGTTGTGTCATCTGATCCATATCTGGACAGCAACGCATGTACGTTGTGCAGGAAGCATTCAGAACATTCCTCTGACCTGGGTGCCGCCTGTTGTGAGAACAGCTACCCCTGAACGTATTCTGCGGTCACATGCACAAGACAGCAAAACAGCAAAATGCTGGGTAAAGCCATTGAAAGCCCTTGGTAAAACCTCCAAGCGCAAAGCACACAGGATGAGATGCAGCCTAGCACGTAAAGCTCGGCCCACCCACAATTCACAAAGGGCTGGCACCCGCATCCCTCAAGAAAAAGGTGGCAGAGCATCCAACTTCCCTGCACCACCGATTGAGCTCATTCAGCCTCGTGCACAGGCTGCTGAACATTGGCAAAATCAAGCCCTCACTGATACAGGATTGCTGCAAGGTATGTTCCCTAAAATGGTGGCATGCTCACGCTGCCTGTCATCACCAACAAATGGCTGTTTCATGGTGCCTGTACATGCATGTGCTCGGGATCTTCTGCCAAGATCACTTGTATGCATAGCATAGCATTGATATTGAGCTTAGTTGTGTGAGCTTCAGACACGCTGGAAACTTAAATGTTGTGTTTCGCAAAATTTCTGGACTGTGTGAGTAGATCAGCTTGACCAAAACAATCAAGCACATTTGGAGGTTAAGTGCTTTGACATGGTTTTAACATTGAAACATTGGGCTTCAACGTCACATTGAAACACTGTCATTCGCTGTGCTTGCCTGGCCGCAACTGTCACTGGGATGAGTATCCTTGTAGGCTGTGAGTCAGCAGATCACCGTAGCTTCTGTGTGAGCATCAGCAGCAGGTTGACTGTAAACGACAGTTTTCAAGCCAAGACACTTGCTACTGTTGAGCAATCACCCACCTAGTCATCAAGCTACACAATTGCACGCCGCTGATGCAGGCACCCATCTGTCTCATGTTGCAACATTCATGTGTTGCAGGACATGACAAAGGCGACATGTTGTCAGGTGAAGACCAGCTGACAAGTCCACAACTCAGACAGCAAGCACATAGATCATCACCAACACCAATCAGCCCAGGCAGCCCACCGGGAATGTGGCACCAAGGCCATGCTCTGGATCTGCCAGCTATGCTGAATACTCCTATGGCTATCAGGTGAAGAGCTGCAGGAATCTACACACCGCAAATTTGTCAGATGGTGAAGATTGTGGCAAACACACTTTGACCCCTCATCATGGGCACTTAGATCCACTGCCACATTCTTAGTGCCAAGCACCTGCTGCGTTGCACAACTCGTTTCCACTCCTGTTGCAGGCGCCTGTCGCATATGTTGGATGCAAGCTTCCAAGAACAGGAGTACAACATGAAAGCAGAGTCACCTATCCCCACACTACCTCCTCCTGGACTGCAATGTGATGCGTACAACAGCCAATCGCATGGACATCAGCTCACTCCTTGCACTCTGTCAGCCTTCATCTCGAGCCCCCCAAAATCTCTTGACCAGACCACGCTTGACATAAACCATTCAGCAGCTCAGCGGCCCCTGTGCAAGGCAATTGTGCAAAGCAAGGCAGTCCTGTCTCAGCGCACAAAGCTTCCAGTGCACTTCAATGATGATGTGGTCTGTGTCACAGCCTTGCAATCACAATCAGCGCCCAGACAAATGCACCATGGCACTGGAATGGATGCAGCCGCTGCCTGGGACTGTGACACAGGTAACATCTATTTGACGCTCCTTGACTTGCTCATTTGATTGGCCTGCTGCCAAAAGATGAAGCAAGACCACCTCGAGACCTCGCCATATGCAAGATAGTTACAGTGCTTGTGTAAAGACCGCAGCAGAGCTGTCTATGGTTGTAGTACGCGTTTTGTTCGTCCTGTCAGCAGGCTTGCACTTCTACACTGCAGATCATCATGTTTGCAAACATATGCTGCTGCTCTGCAGATGGCAAGGACAGAAGGCATGGCCCCACCACCAACAGCAGGCAAATGACTGGCGCTTTAAAAAGTCCAGTCATTGCTGGCCTCGCCAGGTGTGCCCATGGTCTTACATGTGTACCAATGCATATAGTAGCTGATTTGTGCATTGCAGCAGCAGAAAGTGTGCTGGCTAGCATCTCCAGTTTGTTTGTCACAACATGGACCACTTGAAGTTAGCACCACCACATCAGGCATCAGCACTTGATGGAGTACAATGATTTGATTCACTGCTGACTGCAGAGCTGCTGACCAGGACGCATTCCATTTGACAGTGCTCAACAGTATGATGGCTCATCTGCTGATGCTGCAAACGGCTTGTGAGGTGTCCAGCATTGTTCTCATACTGAAGTACCTTTTCAGCTGTCCAATGACCCGAGCTCTCCTGGTAGAGACTCAGATTGTCTATGCAGTGAGGCCTTTCAAGCAGGTATAGCATAAGACACTTGTCTGCACACAACAAAGCTGCTGGAAGAACCTGTTGGGACTATGCTGACTGCCCAGGCATGACAACAAGACGCGTGGCAATGGTACGCATGTGGGCAACTTTGGTCATCGGATTCTTGTGCTTGTGATGGCATCAGCAACAGCTAGATCTGTTTTGCCATGCGCAAAATTGTACGCAAGATAAGTAAAGGTATGCAAAAACTCATGTGCATGATAGTGAAAATGCATGTTTTCTGATTGTTTGTCTATGCGCTGCAGCATTCTCATGCTAGAGTGACATGCTTGGCCAAAGCATGCATGCAGAAGTGGATACAGTTGTCGAGATCTGGGTAAATGAGGAGGCAAAGCATGGTCTGTGAAGTTGGGAGTCATGTTTGTGACCTTTTCACAGTAATAGATAGTCTGTGATCATGCGAGTGACGCTTTGTTGAAGGCTGCTCATTGTCCTTGGGTGTAAAGTGTATACGTTCAGTCCATTTCTTGTGGTCGATCACTTGCAGCATGTCCAGAAAGGCAGGAGGCTGAGAAGATCTGACAAGTGAGGCAACACGTCTTTTGAAGGTTTTACAGAGATATCTGTCAATCAAATTTCTTGTCCTTGGGACTAACTGAGGATGCAAAACGTCTGTACAGACAAACCATGAAAGAGATTCAAATTAACATAAGCACTTCAAGTCACAAATGTTTCATCGTGGCAGGCCGTGGTGGGCTCTTGACAAATAGGTTAACAGGTGTGCAACAGCCGTGCACTGCTGCACATAATGCTCAGGTTTGTATGGCTCACAACCTGCCATGCACCGTGCTGTTACGGCAGATGTAAAGATGGCATGACTTGGAATGCACAACGATATATGAAAATCCTATCACTGACATGCCGATATCATGACTCTTAGACAGCACCTGGTGGGTGTGTGCTCTAAATGCGGCTGATGCTAATGCTATTGTGCTGCACAGGCTGTGATTGCTGCACATGCTGTAGTGGTGGTGGCTGCCGCAAAAACTACCTGTCAAGCGGCTGCTTCTGCCATAGCTTGATGGAAGCAATGAGCCTGCAGCCAAACACAACATTTCACGCCATGCATCACACTGAGCAGCTGGCATCCCAGGTATGCAACATATGTCGATGCGTCGTCAATGCACAAGCTCACAAGACCAGACGCTATGTTGTATATTGCCGGATCTGCAGCAAAATATTGAAGCTCTCCCAAATGACAGCGGGTCTATGACAAAACGTTGCACAAACATCACAGACATGCCGATGATCAGAATGCCTGCAGTCCCTCTGAAATCATACCCAGACAGAATTGCAAGAAAGCTTACTGATCATGGTGAAGTTCCCATACCCCATGCAGACAGACTTTGCCCATCTGCAGTCATTTCATGCAGCAGAAAATCCACATATGCGCTGCTTTAATTCTGCCGTTACAGCAATAAGCAAACAAAGGACATTCGTTGAATGCATGCAATTGACAGCCTTCTTTGGTCTATCTCTGCAGTGTACATGAATGTCACATGTTGCATGCCTTTGGCGCTGCAGAGTGCAAGACATTGCAGCAGGAGTTCCCGTTTCTGTCCATATCTCAGAGTCTGACTACACAGCATGCAGAAGCATGCTAGTAGAAACAGGCTAGTTCCTCCTGCTTTTTGTGTGTTGTCAAGTAGTGTAAACATGGGTGTCAGTCAGGACAGTGCATCACCACATACATCTCACTTGGCAAGAATGGGATCTAGAGGTGACTGAAAGTTTCTGGTCAATCAGCAACCGGCAATCCAAGTCACAGACTCCCTGTTACCACACAAAATGCAAACAGCACAAAATGTCATATGAGAGGAAGTGTACCGAAGCATGGGACCCTGTGCATGCAGATAGCACTTGGCACTGACCTGCGATGTCCATGCTGCACCAACTATGTATGTCCTTGTTGATCTTTGCCTGACAGGTGTCGCCCGCATTCTGAGCAACGTCATCATTGCCAAGGTGACCCTCAGCAGAAACGCCACTTAAGCAAACATTGGCCCAGTCATAAATAGTCAGCGTCACCATGTGTGCTGACCAGTGTTTTTTGCAGCAAAAGAGCAGCAGGTATGACACCAGTGCAAGCATCGCAACCCAAGCTGACGGTACTAGCCAGGATGCTGTACATATCACTGACAAGCAAGCCACCCCAGCAACAGCATGGGTGCTGTTGGCGAGCTACCTAAAATCAACACGCACGTCTAAAGATCACGCAGCTTTTGCAAGCGTCCTTGCAGGCTTTGTAAATGTTCTGTCTCCTCACCACGCACTTGCGCAAGAAGTTGCTGGTTGTTTCTGCTTACATGCAAAAATGTGAATGCAGCCAACAAGCGCAGTACAGCAGATAATCAAGTTGCAAAGAAGGCTCACGGGGATCAGAATCATGAGCTACAGTCGTGTGTTGTACAGCAAAGCACCTCCATGCCTCGAGATAGCGATGCCTTGCGGAGGCCATCCGGAAAGAGCTGCACGCCCAACGTCTGATCTTTATCAATCTGCCGTTTCCCTGCAGTTTTTGTGAACAAAGCAGCTCCGCTGCAAAAAGCATTAATGACATCGCTGTTGTCGACTCAGGGTTCAATGCAGGGTTTGAGTAGACCCATACCTCACTGCGAGCGATGAATGCTGACGGCTGATCAAGATCAAGCTACGGTATCAGTCTCGATCACGCGGTTTTCCGAGCTTGGGTGACAACTTCGTGGGTCCCCGGGTTCGGAGCTGTCGTGCATTGCATTGCATTGCATTCACTCACATGCATATGCAATCACACACATATGCATAGCATTTGCATATACATCTGCACAGCACTTGCATACACATGCATACACATATGCATTGCACTTGCATATGCACACATTGCACTTGCATTGGAGGGCCAAACCGCGAAGAGGAGAGAGACCACAGGTACGTCATGTGTGCAGTTTCAGCAAATTTGTTCACAAGCAGCCATGTTTTAAACAGCTAGGCGTGCCTGTTGCCAATTGGCCGCTCAAATTGCAAAACATATCAAGTTGCACATGCAGCAGCCATGGCCACTTGCAACAGTTTGTGTCTGTCTGATCCGATGAGAGCCTGCAATAATACTCAAGTGGGCTAGCTGGCCTTAACGACTGTACAAGTCCTGACTGGTTCACGCCACCACCGGTACTTATTACGCTTGTATAGGCTGGCTTGATGTGATGAATGGTCTTCTTCTTCACAGCGATGACTACCAGCGCTCATGGCAGGGCTTGCCGAGTTTGACCGCTACAGACAACGCGATCGGTGTATGCATGCATATTTGATCGTATCTTGTTGGATACTGTGTAACACGCTTTGCTATCCGTCAGCCCCCTAGCTGGTGAGCACTCAAGCGACTGTGCCGAACATCTCAAGGATCAGTGGTCTGACACCGCTGTGTGCGAGACACAATGAATATCTTTCGATTGGCTGGCGACATGACTCACCTACTGAGTGTAGTCGTGTTGCTGCTAAAGATTCATGCTACTCGTTCCTGCAGAGGTAAACCAAATCACAGCACGCAACCATGTGCTGAGTTCAACAGGTAGACTACCAATGGTCGTACTGTGCAGGCATCTCTTTGAAGACACAAGAGCTCTACGCACTTGTTTTCCTCACCAGATACATCGATCTCTTCTTCCGATATGTGTCCCTGTAGGGCTGCAGCGCATCTTAATCTGCTGGGCAATATCTGGCCCATCTTCAGAATTTGACATTCTCAAACGCCTCGCAGATACAATTTCTGGGATCTTCGGGCACCATCATTTATTATATGAGATTCCACAGAGTTGTGCGCACAACATATGACAGGGAGCAAGATACTTTTAGAGCATGGTTTCTGATAGGACCCTGCCTTCTGCTAGCATTACTCATCAATGGGGAGTTCACACCCATCGAGGTTTGCCATATAGCTACAGCTTTTGACATTTGCTCATACTTGATGCAAGATGACAACTGTGCTGTATTGCAGATCCTGTGGACCTTCTCACTCTATCTAGAAGCAGTAGCAATACTACCACAGCTAGTTCTGTTGCAAAGGACGCAAAATATTGACAACTTGACTGGAAACTACATTTTGCTGCTTGGGTGGGCGCGCTTCCTGGCTGATACACTTTGATGGAAATGTGACTGTTTTTTGAGGTTTGTCAGTGAGTGCTTGGGTTGCATGCAGGGCCTACCGCGGGCTGTACATCATCAACTGGATATACAGATCCTTCACTGAAGACAACTACCGACAATGGATAGGTATTTTCCTGAATGACCATTCTGCTGCTTCCTGGTTGATGAAACAGCAGGACTGATGCAAAAGCACAAGAATCGAGCTTGCATTTCCCGACGTCTGCTATGTTGTGCAGTGTGGATATCTGGACTTGCGCAGACAGGCCTGTATGCGGATTTCTTTTACTACTATTTCAAGAGTTGGCAGAATAATGAGAAGCTCTCGTTGCCCCAGTAGCCGCTGTGTTCAGCCAGTCACAATAGCCGTTGTTCGATTTAGCGAAGTGATGCATGAACAAGTGCTCACATTACTTGTGAGCATGTAGTACAAGATAAATGAGCAAACGTTTGATCCTTCTTGAACAGATTCTACATTTAATTTAGCATGTTGCAGGTATGATGTGTACGCTACACCGTTCTTGGAATATGATAGAAGGCCATGACAATTGCTGAAATGCAAAGCTCGTGTTGGTTATCCTGCACGAGTTTGCCATCAGTGACTGTGCCTTCTATATTTTTAGGACTGTTCAATCTGTTGGTGCAAACACATGACGATTTTCTGGCAGACTAAAGTTTGGCACTGTTGTTACGCATGACACCAGTGCCAAACTCTAGTCTGCCATAAAATCTATGTGTTATCTTAAGACGTACAGTGTGCAAGCGAGCAAACATAATTTGTCCTGCCCTGATTGTACTCATATTAGGCAAGCGCCAGGTGCAGTCAATCATTGCGTGCATTCATTACATTTCAAGGCAGGCAACCTATTGCTGCGCAACGTAAGGCATAAGACTAATTTGTGGTCCAACCAAATACAGGGATGCTGGTTTTGCTTGTCCCTAGGAGATACCCTGCATTGATGTGCAGAATCTGAGTTGCATGTTACAATGTCATTGACAGGGATGACCACACACCTTTTGTGTTCAGAGCTGTAACATCAACACTAGCTGGGTTGCAAACAAGTGTGGATCAATCGTTGTCTGGGGCATAGCACTATCCCACATGTTTGTATGCAGACGCCATTGAAACATAGCAAATGATTTGAAGGGGCAGCCCCAAAAGCTGACAAAAGCAAAAGTCCGTGGAGACACTAGCTACAGCAAACAAGAGAGGGCAGGGGGGGTGATAGGAAGGGAGGGGGAGGAGCTTACTAAGGCTTGAAAGTCATCAACATGCTTGCCAAGTACTCAGTCATCTGAATGTGCCGTCAACAGCCAATTTTGCATCAGAGCTTCTGAAGATACAACGTCACTTCTATCATGGACATGTCATGCTGTCTGTCTGGCAGTCAAGTACAAGGCCTGCAGATCCAGAGAAAACACTAGCAAACAACTTATTTTACCATCTTTGCAGGAGCCAAGCGGTGTCAGCTACAAGGCAGCACGCCGCATGTAACTGACCATCTGGACTTCTTTTCGCGTGAAGCCGCACTTCTCGTAGAATGGCACATTGCTGTCTGAGCAGTCTAGGATGACCTTGTAGCATCCTTGACTTTGAGCATGTGCCATCAATGCAGCAATGACCCTGTGCAAACAGCAAACAGCGCATAAGACTACATTAGGGCAACTGTGCAGGTTCTCACATTAGTGGAATCATCACACACCTCTGCCCCAACTTTTGTCCCCTGTACCCATCATCAACAACAACATCCTCAATGTGGCCAACCTGCAAAAGCAACTCCTTAGGAAACAGTGAGATAGGGTACAACATCCAGCTGGTCATGGCAGACGTACCTTGCCACAATGCCTCAGGATCTTGTACTCTATCAGTAAGGTGGCACTTGCAACGACCCTTTGCTTGTCCACATCTGCAAGTAGGGGGCAGAGCTTACACTGGGGACTACTGCAAGAATGCACTTGAACAGAAGCACTCACAAGCTTGCATGAAGTTATAAGCATCAATGCATGCCTCTGCTTGCGTCTTGTGGGGGATGCCGTACCTTCCAAGACCACAATATAGTAATCAGGCTGTTTAGATTGCAGAAGCTGGAATCTGTCTGCATGACACTAAACCGTCAATGCTTTCGTGCACAACAGCAACCACTACAGAGCACCGTTGCGTCACCTTTGAATTGTTGCTGAGAGATCTCTCCTACAACTGTCAGCTGGGCAAGAAGGTCCAAAAAGCCTGCAAGGCGATGACCAGCTTGCATTGGTCAGACATATTTTGCAGGAGGCAACCGCTCAGCTCACGCGAGGAGCACTCTGGTACAAACCTTTGTCGTCGTCGCTTGCTTCGAGTTCGCGCAACTTCAGGTTTGCTTGGGCGGACATTATACGGATCAGCGTGGCAGACTTCCGTTGCGAGCGGCCAGCGCTTCACAGGAAAACCGGCGCTTCACACAAAAGCAGTAGGTTGCTGATTGACACTGAGCAGCGTCGCAAATTTGCAGCGAAAGTGTTGTCGGGGAAACTCTCTTTCCATTGCGCCTTGACTGCTGGCGTTACGGCTGGGCGTTCCGGCGACATGACGGGGGAATCTGAAGAGCTGTGAAACGCCCCCAATGGATCCTTGATAGATTGGATCTCAGATACACGTTCCCAAGGATGCCCCAAATGGATGTACAACGCTGCACAAAAGCCGATGCCCCTCATGGGATAGCCATTGCCTTGGCAGGAATGTATATTTATGCCGGCAACTGTCGGGGTATGCCATACAATAGGCCAATCATGACCACACCAGAATACTGTACAATGCTGCCAAGATCTAGATGACAGGGACGATTTTACTTTTACATGTCATTGCTGATTATAGCTGCATGTACAGCATACAGTATTCCTCTGAGCTCTTGTCAAAGCTCATCATGGTCCATAGCATCCTCAGACCCTGCAATACCAACACTGCTCAGCTCTTTGATCCCCTTGCCATCAGCAGCAATAGCAAGATGTCGAGTGCTTGCGACACAACATCGGATGTCTCATATGCCTGCAGTACTCTTCACGCATGTGGCTATGAACAACCTGCTGATTCAGCAGACGACAGTGCACAGAGCTGCAGGCTTGGACCATGTGTCACTCCACATTGTGCTTCACAGTTTTCTTCGTAAGACACACTGCAGACATGGTCATTTGATGCACCAAGAGAGCAATGCAGTTCCGCAGTTCAAGATGCGTGCTTCTCAAACAATCTGAATCATTCAAATGGATGAAAGGCATCATCAGATTGCCCACCTTGCTTGTCACCGTTCATCCCTTCCAGCTTGGTCTTCAGTGACTCCATATCCAGGTCCTTGAAGTCATTGAAGTCAAACGTTTTTATTCCAGGTGGTAGCTTGCTCTTCAGATCCTCTATATCCCTGTTCTTGTCCTTTCCCTTGCCTCTCCCAGGCTTTTTACTCTTGTCTGATGCCTTTGCATTGGCTTTGGCCTTGGCCTTGCCGTCTTGCTTGCCAGTCTTCCCTTTGTCCTGTTTCTTGCCTCCCTTCTGGCCTTCCTGCTTGCTGTCCTTGCTGTTGGGATGCTGAGCATCTGGTTTGGCCTCTGCTTTGGACTCCGACTCTGCTTGTTCAGGTTCAGCTGTCTGCTTGTCATCTGCAGCAGTATACATAGTCAGCAAGACCTATCTAATGGTTCTGTCATGGGTTTTCGCATGTTCCAAACAACAGTGAAGGCAGTAATAACCTGTTTCCAGGGCCTGCTAGGCCCTGAAAAGGAGACACTGTTGACATCATTGACAGCCCATGCATGATCACTATCAGCATTATGTGCAGCCTAGCATAGGATTTGACAGGGCGTGTAAACTGTTATGGGCAAACCATATGGGCCCTTGCCAAGCAGATACGATGCCCTATTTTGTCCTCCAAAAAGGCATACAAAGACTCAACACACAAGGCTGCTATTTGTTGAGAGGGGTAGCCAGGCTGAGGCACAGCTCTTGCCTATACAGGTGGTAGGCAGGCAGTTAGAACCCTTGCGTAGAAGACAGTGCATGTTTTGCAGCGAGTGCTGACATGCAGTTGTGACAAGACTTTGATGCCTCAGATAGCGGACGTTGCCGCCAGAATGCTCACCGGTGGCATTCACTTCTGGCTTGATGACAGGCGGCGGCGCAGGCTTCTTCTTCTTGTTCAGCCTTTCAAAAACATGCTTGAGCTGAACCAAACGTGCTGATATGGTGGAAGACTCCAACACAGGCTCCTCATGGGCTTCCACCTTGCTCTGCTTGGCTTCCTCTTCGCTCATCCAGCTTGTGAAGCCTTGCAACTGCATTCACATGCCACGCATCTCACATGACTCCTCTTCTCAACTTCACCCTCTGCTGCAAAAGCTGCTTGCGCTGAGTCAGCATACAAGCAAATCAAATATGTAACCTACGCTGCGCACTGCTGTATGAGGAATCTTGTCAGACCAACCTCAATGCAACATCTTTTACGCCATCGGGGATTCAAAACGGGTCCCATTCTAAATTTGCGCCGCCAGGACAAGTGCTGTCTGATAGCAAGCAGCTTGAGGTTTTACTGTGTGCGCGCCAAATGCAAATCAAGACCTGACCATCACAATGCATGAGGCGCTGAGCTCAGCAGATGAGCAAAGACCAGCAGGTGCACACCTCAGCAAGCAGGCTGTCTGTGTCAGTGGTATTGATCCAGGGTTTGGTGGAAGACCAGCCTTGCACTGAATGCATTGTCAGGTCTACAAACTGGCGAGCTAGCTGCAGAGCCTCGGGCCTGGCTTGCAGCTCTGACACTCTGAAGAAGATGGCATCCCCTGTGGTGCGCAATTGTGACAGCTTCTCCCTGCAAGCAAGCACACGAATTGCTTTCAACTGCTGCGGACAAACAAAGGCTTGCCATTCCATGATGGAAGACTCAAGTCTCCAGTGTTGTGCAACTCTACCATTTCTACCATTGTAGAGCTGTGCTTGCTGAGCAACCCTGCACACATGACTGCAAGAGAATATCACATGGCTAAGCATCACAGCTAATCCTTGCGTATCGTGACCTCTGTATCTGACTGTGCTCAGCAGCAGCAGCAGCAGCAGCAGTTGGGAGCAGAGAGCATGCCGGCACACATGTGCAACTGCAAGACTGCACACACTCCTGTGATCCAGGAAGACATTTCTGTGTTTGTACTGCTTCTATGCCTAGATTTGGAGTCATGGCAAGGAGAACGCTCAGTTCTCCAATTCAGACATTTCAATGCTTAAACCTGAGTGCAAACCTGAAGACTGGCGCCTGCTCATGCTCTCCCTGGTTGTACAACCAGTCCTCCACTTTGCTCAGCTCGTTCTGGAAGCTTTGGCGCTGCTTGTCTGTGGTGACGGCTTCTACTTCCTCATCATCTGCCAGCCGGCCCTGAGTGCTGATAATGTAAGCCTCCAGCTCGTTCTTGGCCTGAGCAGCTTGAGCCTTACTCACCTCTGCTTGCTGCAGCTGCTGCATCTGTTGCCTTCCTGCCTGCATGATTCGGATTGAAGCTGTTTCTGATCTGCAAACTAATGGGTGCCGAGATGTGTCTGTTGCTCTTGTAGCAGTCAAGCTACAGCGTCTACTGCTCCTTTTGACAGCCCTCACTGATAAGCTCACAAGGTAAAACATTTACACCATGTGATGACAAATATTATAACCCTGCAAGATGTAGCGGTGAAACAAAGCACAGAAGGGCATCTGTGCTCTGCTTGTCAAGCTGCAGACTGATGTTAGATGTGACACCAGACACGCACAAGTAGCTTGGTCTGGTGATGTGTCTGCGGCTGCTGTGTCTCACTGTTGAAACATGCAGTGCATGTGGCAACCAAAACATGCATCCTCAAGCTGAAGCAAGTGGCAGCTTTTCAGCACTGGGCAGTGACTTGCTTTGAGCTAGTCTGTTTTGAGCAAACCCCTGTTATGATACCAAGCAGACGCAATGCTGAAGGGTACAGATCACGGTGCTGACTGGACCTGACAGTGGACTACTTGCCTGTCCATAGGACACCAAATCAAGGTACATGCAGAAAGCTCATAATGTACAACAAAAGCTACCAAACTCATCAAATGAGCCCAAAGGCTCCAAAGCATCCTTTCTGACCAGAGTTTATGGTGCTACATGCTGTTCAACCACAAATAAGCAGCAGACCTTGATGCATGCTACACAGGGGCCAATGACATGTCCAACCATATGTGCATGCATGAAGGGTCACAGTGGGGGAATGCTGGACAAGACCCAGATTTGTCAGATAGAAACATGCAATCACACATGCAAGAAAGGGCAACAAACATGGTCTCAACATACCTTGAGCTGTTCTGCACTCATTGGGGACTGTGCAAAGCCAGGACCCCCTACAGTGAGGGGCACTCGAAACGTCTTCTTCCTGCTCCTCGTCTCCTTTCTTAAAGTCACGGCAGGCTTGGCAGCAGTGTCATTAGTCTTTGTCTGAGTATCACTTGCATCTGCTGCATCTGTTGCTGTGTCAGCATCCTCACCCTGAAGCAGGCAGGTACAATGCTGACAGCACACCAGGCTTTTCATTATCACATTCTGTTCACCCACAGCAGCATTGCCAGCAGTCCCACAGGTCTGACTGCCTGGCAGCGACTTCACAACTGCATTTTGTGGAGCTTTCATGCCTTTATGCAGCTATAGATCACTGCATATTGACAGTCATTGCGGTTTGGGCAGTTTGGGTAAAGGCAACTCACGAGGCCGCAGACTCAGCAGAAGTGGATAGAAATGTCATTGCGTGGGCCTCTGGCAACTAGCCGCTGCATATGCTACTTCTTGTGTTACCTGACAACTTTGAGATCTCCTCAAGCATTGTGCCTGCTTTTGAACAAGGTCTCACAGAAATGCATCACCGCACAAGCCTTTGCTGACACATCACTGTTGCTTTGAGAACTGCAATACCAAAGTCGTATGAAATTGTCTTTGACATGCACTGCACGTTATCAGTCCAAAGACATACCTCACATGCATGAGACGCATGCTTCACACAGTCGCAGGCCAGTGCTACATTCTGAGTTTGATTGTTGTACTAAGCAGTGAGGGACAGCTGCTCACCTCTGCATCTGTCTCAAAGTCGCCTTCAAGAGTCTGCCTTGCCTCAATGGTGACATTCTCCTGCAGCGTCTCCACAGGCACATCCACCTCGTACTCCTCCCATACCTCGATCACACTCTCTGCCTTGTCCACCCTCAGGATGCCACTGCTGTCAGCTGACAGATGCACACCCATCTTGCCTACAGCAGCCACACCAACACTGAGGCATAGGTAACAGCAGCCTTTTGAATCAAGCAACGCAGCATGCAGCATACACTTGGAGCAAGCAGCACAGGTTGCAGAGCCAGCAGCATAGATGCAAGGCTTCTTTGCCATGATAGGTGCCAGTAAAACCAGAAGTGGAACACACAGCTTGCTGTAATCAGTGCAAGATGCATGACAGCACCCCCAAAGTGTGACTGCTCGCTGCCTACCACACACGGCTGCTGCAGCATTTGTGCAACTGGCATTCAGCCAGCGTCTTGAACGTGAACAGTGCTGCACAGGATCAGATTCATGATACAATGAAGAGCTCTCACAGGGCAATCAAAACCCCATGCAGTACAACGAAAAGCAATCGGCAGTACACAAAACTGCTGGTATTCCTAAGTATCTGTCATGGACAGACATATGCACATGCCAGCAGATGAGTCAATACAATTGACAAACTGTGAGGAATGTAATCTGCTGCAGCCTGCGGGGACTGCCAATGCTCACTTGAGTCCATGCCACCAATTTGTTCCAACAGGACCAACAGGTTGTGATCAGAAGTGTCTCTTGCCTGTGGTGTTGTACTTGCTGAGAGTGCTGTTGACTCCAGTCACAACAAAGTGTGCCATTTCTGCTGATGAAACACCAGGGGGCAATGGGCTGCCCTGACTGGTGTTGTATTGCAAGCTGAACTTGATGGGGTCTGCCGTGATGTTGGGCAAATGTACCACCCTCTTGATGGGAAGTTTCTTCATGAAAGGCAACACAGCCTTGTCCTTGAAGGCAGCCTCTGCTTCACCCTGCTTCACTTGGGTGCTCTCATCCAACTGCAGAGGCACTTCAGTGTTGGTACACAGCATGAAGTGTTTAGCAGCATGAAGTGTTTACTTGCCCACTGTGTGTGGTATGCTGCCTTACAGCAAAGAGCTTCACACAGCATAGTATGATGTGCATATGACATGGGCATAACTTGTTGCTTGACTGCAGAAAGGATCTCACTATGAGCTTGATCCTGCAGACCTGGTGTCTGTCTGTTGTTGCCAAGGGGAAACCCAGCGCAGCTCGCAGCATTGACGTCTTGCCCGGGGTAGAGGCAGCGAAAGATGCAAGACCACAGGCGCCATGCTGCATGCTACATGCAACATGCTTCATGCTACATGCTACATGCTACATGCTACGTGCTACACGCTACATGCTCCTTTGCTAAGCGGCCGCAGTGCAACGGGCACAGGCACAGGCACAGGCACAGGCACAGGCACAGGCACAGGCACAGGCACAGGCACAGGCACAGGCACAGGCACAGGCACAGGCACAGGCACAGGCACAGGCACAGGCACAGGCACAGGCACAG
>JAABUP010001265.1_pt1 | contig 53146 bp, 53 predicted proteins | sample 5559201 | NCBI WGS metagenome assembly JAABUP01 (sample SAMN10711887, study PRJNA513373) | rock metagenome | isolation source: Antarctica rocks | place: Antarctica | reverse complement strand
AGCGCGGCACTTCCTCGACGACACCGTCACCGGCTACGTCCGCGCGGCGACGAGCGAGGGCTACCCCGAGGAGTGGGACCTCGACCAGCTGTGGACCGCGCTCGGCCAGCTCTACCCCGTCGGTGTGGAGTTGCCGGCTCATGGCGAGCGCGAGGGGCTGACCGCCGACGGGCTGCTCGAGGACCTCGTCGCCGACGCGCGCGAGGCCTACGACCGGCGCGAGGCGTCGCTCGGCCTGGGGGGCGACGGCGAGCCACTCATGCGTGAGCTGGAGCGCCGGGTCGTGCTCTCGGTGCTCGACCGGCGGTGGCGCGAGCACCTGTACGAGATGGACTACCTACAGGAGGGCATCCAGCTGCGCGGCTACGGCCAGCGCGACCCGCTGGTGGAGTACCAGCGCGAGGGCTTCGACATGTTCGCCGCGATGATGGACGGGATCAAGGAGGAGTCGATCCAGTTCCTGTTCCACGTCGAGGTGCAGGTCGAGCAGGACGCCGACACGAGCCAGCCCGACGTGGAGCCGGTGGTCGCCGAGATCGCGCCGCCCGACCCGGAGCACGGTCACGCGACGGAGGAGACCTTGCCGCACCTTGCCGAGCAGCCCGCGGTCTCGCTCGGCAAGGCGTTCGACGCGCCCCGCGCTCAGCCGGTGCTGCAGTACTCCGCGCCGACGGTCGACGGCGAGGGCGGAGTGGTCGTCCAGGAGGGCGGTACGCCGCTCGGCGACGGGCTCGTCGACGCGACCGGCGGCGAGCCGGGACGCAACGACGCGTGCCCCTGCGGCTCCGGGCGCAAGTACAAGCGGTGCCACGGCGACCCGCGTCGTCGTTGACGCGGGCAGGCCGGCGCTGACGGACGCGCTAGCCGACCGCCAGCCGGCTGACGACCCAGCGCTCCTCCGTGAGGTCCATGCGGAGCGCGAGCGCGCCTGACCTGCCTTGCGGTCCTGGTCGCCGGACCACCGCTGACACCTCGGCCACGCCGGGCATCGGCTCGCTGACCCGGAGGCTGAGCAGCGTCGCGGGCCGGGCGGCCCGGCTGGGCCGGCGTCGTTGGTCGAGGTCGAACCCGAGCGCCGGTGTCACCCAGCCGCTCAGCTGGCTGGGCGGGCGCACGCCGGCCAGGACCTCGAGCAGCGCCCGCACGATCATCACCGCGCGCGGGCCGGGAGCCGGTGTACCGCCTCCCGGTGCAGGTTCTCGCGCGGCTGGGACGGTGGGTGGCACGCGCATCGAGGCGGGCACGGTCGGCGGCCAGAGCGCGCAATCGAGGCCGGGCAGCGTGACTGCCAGCGCGTCGCAGCCGATCTCCGGGTCACCGAGCCCTTCCGGATGGCCCAGCTCGTCGTCGTAGGGCGGGTCGGTCAGCGGGGCGGGACGCAAGCCGGTCCGCGGGGCCGGTGGGGCCGGTGCAGTTGCAGCGGCGAGTGGGGCCGGTGCAGTTGCAGCGGCGAGCAGCGACGCGCTCATCGGCCGGCTCCGGTCGGCGGCGTCAGCTGCTGGCCAGGGTGGATGGCGTTGGGGTTGTCGCCGATCTGGGCGTAGTTCGCCCGCCACCAGCGGGGCCAGGATGCCGCGACCGCCGCGTCGCTGCGGCCGTCCGAGGGCAGCTCGGCCCGAGCGATCGACCACAGCGAGTCGCCGGTGTGCACGACCACAGGCTTTGTGGCGGGGCTGGCCAGGGGCGCGGACGGTCTGGCCGGCGCGGGTGGGGCGGCAGGCGCAGCCAGACTGCCAGGCGAGGGTGGGGCGGCAGGCGCAGCCGCGCTGGCGGGCGCCGGAGCCCGGGCCGCGGGCCGGTCGAGGTCGGGGACCAGCGGTAGTGGCGCGAGCACGGGCGCCGGAACCGCGGGAAACGCGCTGCTCACGGCGGGGCGCGGCGAGGCAGAGGGGGCGCCGGGGGCGGCGAGCGCGGGTCCGGCAGGCACGGCGACGAGCCCCACGCCGAGGCAGACATCGAGCGTTCGGCGCAGCAGGCGAGGCGTGATGGCGCGGGCCAGCACGCCTGCCCAGCGCCCCGCCACCCCGGGCAGGCTGGCGGCCAAATGCAGGACGGTGCCGGCTGCAAGCCACAGCGCCAGGGCCCAGGCGGCCTGGAGTGCAGCCGATCCCAGCACACCCGCCGGGTCGGTATGCAGCATCAGTGGCAGCGTGCGCCAGTTCGTGACGGCCCGCAGCGGTCCACCGCATGCCGCCAGCAGACCGAGGCAGCCAGCTGCAACGAGTCCGACGGCAAGGTGGCGACGAGGCACGACATCTCCCAGTGGTCATCAGTAGTTGCGTTTGCTTGCGTTTGCCTCTCGAGGTTTACGCGATCGGTCACGGTGCGTCAACTAACGTGTGCTCGGCAGTGGACAGTCACAGCAGGGAGCAAGCCGGAGAGGGGGCGCCGTGCGTTGGGAAGACGCCCTCGCCGACATCGAGGGGCAGTTCGACGCCGCCCGCTCGATGGAGCTGGCGGCAGAGGTCGCCGACCGCAGCAGGCGCGAGGTGGCGTCACTCGTCCTGCGCGATCGGCTGCTCGGCTCGGTCGGCCATCCGGTCGAGGTCGTCACCGCTGCCGGCGCCTGGGCCGGCGTGCTGTCCCAGGTCGGATCTGACTGGCTGCTCCTCACTGCTGGCGCAGGCGCTCCCAGCGGTGAGGAGGTGCTGGTCGCCCACGCTGGTGTGCTGTGGGTCGCCGGCCTGGGGCGTCACACCACGACACCCAGCCCGCTCGCGCAGCGGCTCGGCCTAGCGCATGCACTGCGCCGGCTCGCCCGCGACAGGCTTCCGGTCACCCTTGTGCTGGCCGGTGGAACAACGCTTCGCTGCGGACTGGGCCGCGTGGGGGCGGACTTCCTCGAGGCGCTGGACGAGGCCACCGACATCGCCGATGGCCGGACCGTAAGGCCGCGCGTGCGCACGGTTCCGCTCGCGGCCATCGTTACGGTCCGACGTCTGGTCTGACGCATGGGTGCGAGGCAGAACCGCTGCCTCCCGTGACTCAGCCGTCCGGTGACTCACCCGGACGCTGACTCGGCCGCCTGGCTCAGTCGTCGTGGACGGGCTCCCCGCGGCCGAGGGGGTTGGCAGCCACGAAGGCCTTCGTCTCGCTGTAGGCCCACTCGATGTAGGACTCGAGCTGCGAGGCCTCCACGCGCCACTGCCCTCGCCCCCCGACCTTGATCGCGGGCAACTCCCCCGAGCGCACGAGGTGGTAGGTCTGGCTGGCCGAGATGTTGAGGATCTCGGCGACGTCACTCAACAGCAGGAAGCGGCCAAGCACTGCGTTCTCCTTTGCACCGAAGATCTCCTTCTGACCGGCTGCCTGCGAATGGTGGTGCTTGCCATTGTTGCACCTCGACAGCCTGTGTCAGAGCAGCTCAACCCCTGTCCACACGAGCGTGCTCCGACGCGTCAAGCACTGGTCACGTTGCGTAGTGTCCGGCCGGCCAGTCGTTTTCGTTCGAGGGGTTCGCGATGTCGTTGGCGCCTCCAGCAAGCCTTGCTCGCGCTGCCGGGCCTCCAGCCCCGGCGGCTCCGCCGTCCCCGCCGATAGCACGGGTCAGGCGTCCACGCTGGCGGGACAGCCGGCTGCTGGTCGGCATCTTGCTGGTGCTCGTCAGTGTGGGTGTCGGTGCGCGCGTGGTGTCCGGTGCTCAGCAGACAGGCAGCTGGGTTGCTGTGGCGCACGATCTGCCGGCTGGGCACGTGCTCGCCGACGGCGACCTCACCGCCACGTCTGCACATCTGATCGGCGCTGGCGCTGCCCGCTACTTCCGCGCCGAACGCCGCCGCGATCTGGTGGGTCACCCGATCGTGCACGGCCTGGGCGTCGGCGACCTCGTCCCTCGCGACGCCGTCACCTATCTGCTGGCCCCGGCCAGCCGAGTGGTGCCGGTCATCGTCAAGGCCGGCCGCCTGCCTGCCCTGTCGGTCGGCGACCATGTCGACGTCTACGTGCTCGACCGCACACCGGCAGCCACACCGTCGCCCGCACCGGCCGGTACGCCCGAGTCCTCTGCGTCGGGTGCCCGTGAGTTGCTCGTCCTGTCTGACGTCGAGTACCTCGGCGCGACGGCTGTGGGCTCAGGCGACACGTCCGTCCAGCTGCGGGTCACTCCTGCTGCGGCTGCTGGGGCGGTTGCGGCCAGCCAGTCCGAGCGGGTCGACCTGGTGCGCGTCGACGCCGACGCCAGCGTGCAACGCGGGTCGGGCCCCACGAGCGTCCCGGCGTACGGCTCGTGAGCGTCTCCGTCCTCACCGCCGTCACCGATCCCGGGCTGGAGGCCACGCTGGTCACCGCGTTCGGTCATCCGGCGATGGGTGTCGCCGTCGCCCGGCGATGCGTCGACCTCGCCGACCTGCTGGCGGCAGCCGCGACGGGAACGGCACGCGCGGTCCTCGTCTCCGGCGACCTGCGGCGCCTCGACCGCGAGGCGCTGGCCCGGCTGCTGGCTGCTGGTGTCGTTCCGGTCGGCCTGGTCCAGGCGGGTGACGAGCAGGCGGAGCAGCGGCTGCGGCAGTTCGGCATCGCCAGCGTGGTCACCACCGAGACCGCACCGCCGGCCATCGCCGCCACCCTTGTCGAGGCCGCCGGACGGTCGGCCGCCGCCCCGTCGACCCGCGGGTGGGCGGACCCCCTGGCGGCCCTGCCGGCCCTCGGCGACGTACCGGATGAGCACGCCGGCACCGCCGGTGTCTTCGCTCACCCAGCCCCGGCTGGGGCCAGCCCGGGTCGGATCGTGGCCGTGTGGGGACCGACCGGGGCGCCGGGCAGGAGCAGCATCGCACTGCACCTGGCGGCCGAGGCGGCACTGCTCGGCGCGCGGGTGCTGCTCGTCGACGCCGATCCATACGGCGGGTCGATCTCGACGCTGATCGGTGCGGTGGACGAGCCGCCCGGCTTGTCCGCCGCCTGCCGCACCGCCAACGCGGGCGTCCTCGACCTCGTGCGGCTGTCGGCACTGTGCCGGACGGTCCGGCTTGATGCACCCCCGGTCCCCGCTCCCGGCCCGGCCGGTCAGCTGCTGGTGCTGACCGGGCCGGCGTCGGCCGCGCGGTGGTCCGAGCAGCGGGCGTCCAGCGTCGAGGCCGTGCTCGAGATGAGCCGGGGGCTCGCTGAGCTCGTCGTCGTCGACACCGGCTTCAGCCTGGAGACCGACGAGGAGCTCGCCTACGACAGCCTCGCGCCGCGGCGCAACGGAGCCACGCTTGCCGCTCTCGACGCTGCTGACAGCGTCCTGGCTGTGGGCAGCGCCGACCCCCTCGGGTTGCAGCGGCTCGTCCGCGGGCTGGCCGAGCTGTCGGAGGCCGTTCCTGGCGCCAGCGTCGACGTCGTCATCAACCGGCTGCGGCCCGGCGTCGTCCCGGGCGACTCCCGTGAGCAGGTGGAGGCCGCGCTGCTCCAGCATGCCGCTGTCGTGCCGCTCGCCTGCGTGCCGGATGACCGGCCGGCCTTCGACGCTGCCGTGATCTCCGGCCGTACGCTGGCGGAGGTCGCTCCCGGCTCCCCGGCACGTGCGGCCGTGCAAGGGCTCGCTGGCACAGTGTGCGGCCGCCCTGCCCCGGTCAAGCGGCGCCGCATGTGGCCTCGCCGGACCGCATCGACGTCGGGGGGCGCCAACCGGCGTGCTGGGTCTACCCGCGGGTAGGTCTGACACCGGGCAAATGAGAGGTGGCGCAGATGGGCAGCAATGCCGATGAGCCGAGGCGCGGGCTGGTGCTCGGCGCCGGGGGAGTCCTCGGCGCCGCGTGGATGACCGGCGCGCTGCGGGTGTTCGAGCAGAACACCGGCATCGACCCGCGCACGTGCGAGACCATCGTCGGCACGAGCGCCGGCTCCGTCCTCGCCGCCACGCTCGCCAGCGGCGTGGGGACCGAGGAGCTGGCACTGCACCAGCAGCGCCACACCGGTCCCGCAGACGCGCTCGCCGCGGCCCAGCCCGAAGCTCAGTTCGACAGTGACGTCGTCAGCCGCATCCGCTACGACTACGACAGCCAGGGTTCGCTGCCGCCCCGTCCACGCTGGGGCACCGTGGGTTCGGTCCGCCTGCTGACCGCCACCGCGCGTCGACCGCGCCGGGTGACACCGATGACTGCGATGAGTGCGCTTCTGCCGGCGGGTCGAGCCTCGATCGAGGAGGTTGGGCGGCTCGTCGACCAGGTGGCGCCGGCAGACGGCAGCTGGCCGGCCGCACCCTGCCCCTGGATCGTCGCCATGGACTACGCCAGCGGTCGGCGCATCCCGTTCGGCCGGCCCGGCTCCCCGTCGGCCACCCTGCGCGAAGCGGTGCAAGCGTCCTGCGCGATCCCGGGGTGGTACGAGCCGGTGCGCATCGGGGGGCATCGGTACGTCGACGGCGGCACCTGCTCGTCCACGTCGCTCGACCTGTTGGCCGGGCTCGGCCTGGACGAGGTGTACGTCTTCGCGCCGATGGCGTCGTTCACACTCGACTCGCCGCGCACCGCCCTGGCTCGCCTGGAGCGCGGCGTGCGACGCACGGTAACGCGCCGATTGCGACACGAGGCAGTGAAGGTCCGGGCCGGCGGTACCCGCATCGCGATGGTCGGACCCGGCCCCGCCGACCTGGAGGCCATCGGCGTCAATCTCATGGATGCACGACGGCGCAAGCGGGTGTTCGAGACCGCGCTCGCCAGCACACCGGCAGCGCTCGAAGATGCGACGCGGCGCGGCCGCATCGGCCTCGCCGCGGTCTGAGCGCACAGTACCCGCCCGGCGCTTAGTCGGACCGGTGCCGGCCGGGGAGAACGCTGATCACGAAGCAGCTGCCGAACACGCCGGCCAGCAGGTAAAAGGACTGCGACAGGATGAGCCGCCCGCCGTGCTGAATGCTCTGGCCGAGCAGGAAGAACACGACAGCCAGCGCCAGCATGACGGCAGCGAAGGCGTTGCGGGCCACGGGTTCTCCTCGGTCGGCTGTGACAGCAAAGGCAACACGGCAGGCACAGGCTACCGCTCTACCCGTGCTCCCCCCGACGCGCCCCGCGACTGCACCCACCGCGCTGGCAGGTGCAGCCGCGGGAGGCGCCGCGAGCCACAGACCGGGATCAGCTGTCGCCACGGCCCGTCTGCGACTGCAGCTCGTCGATCTTCTCCGACGCCTCCGCCTTGGTCAGCCCGGTTGGTGCCTCCTGCCCGGCTTCCTGCGCCAGCGTCGACAGGTATGACTCCTGCGGCCCGGTTGCGGGCTCATCACCCGTCACCCACGTCGACGGGTCCTTCTCGGCGTTCTTGTCGACCATCACCTGCTCCGTTCCGTGCTCGACTGCGTGCTCGAATGCTTGTTCGAACACTCGGTTACCCGGGCGGCGAGCCCTGCAACCTCGGCAGCGCTACCGGTTTGTGCCGCCGCATGTCTGCATGCGCTCGCAGCAGGTTCACAGCCGGCGCACGGCCAGGGCCGAGCCAGCAGGAGCGCAATAGTGGCATGACACTCACGCTGCACCCGCGGAGCCGGCACCGTCACGCGCTGCTGGGCCGGTCCCGCCCCGCCGAGTGGGCACGTGCCGTGCCGGAGACCGCCGACCCTGAAGCGCTGCGGCTCGCGCCCGGCTTGGACGCTCCCGCCCTGCCGGCGGCTGCCCTGGTCAGCATCGGCGTGGTCGACCCCTCCCGGCGCCTCCCCTCGCTGGCTGCAGCGTTGCCTGATGCCTGGCAGCTCGCGGCAGCCCAGGTCGGCCCGCTGGCGGCCGCTCTCGTCGATGTCGCACTCGCCGGTTGCGACGCCCTGCTGCTCGTCGACGCTGACGGGGACTCGGTGCGGACCGTCCGCAGCCGGCTGCCAAGAACGCCGATCGTTGCCCTGCTCTCGGTCGACGCACCCGCTGGCGGCGTCGTCGACGTGCTGCAGGCGGGTGCCGACGCCTGCGTGCGGGGGACCGACCCGGCCGCCGTCCTGGTCGCTCACCTGCGGGCGTGCCTGCGGCGCAGGTCGGCGAGCACATGAGCGGCCGGCTCCCGACCACCACCGCGGCCCGTGGTATCCGCACCGCTGGCCGCGCTGCTCGGATCGTCGCGACAGCCACGGCGCTGACGGCGTTGATCGGAGCGCCGTCGGCCACCGCATGGGCGACCGGGGAGGGTGCGCCTTTGGAAGCCGGGCCGGTAGCTGCCGGCGACCAGGGCGCACCTCTCCCGCTCGTGCTGGCCTGACCCAGCACGAGCGGGAGAGGAGGTCAGCTGGTGGGCCGGTCACCCAGTGGGGATGCCATTCGCCGGTGCTGCTGCCTGCTGCTGGCTGTAGGGCTGGATCGGCCCGGTGCCGTCGTCAGTGGTCAACGGCGTGCCGAGCGTCTTGGTGTTCCCCTGCTGGTCGAGCGTCACCATCTGCGCGCCGATGTAGCCCGAGTGCGAGGTCGGTGAGAAGCCGAACGGCACCAGCCCGGGGCCGGTCAGCCCGCCCTGCTCCAAGGCCGACATGATGGCCCCGCGGGTGACGTCCTTGCCGGCCTTCTGCAAGACCTGGGTGAACGTGTAGGCCTGCGCCATGCCGACCAGAACGTTGCCGTCGAAGGGCAGGTTCGGGATGTATTGGTCATGGACCTTCTTGAACAGCTTGATCCAGCTGTTCGACGCCGCGTCCGGGCCCGAGTACGGCGGCAGGTAGGTGTCGCTGACGATACCGGCGAGCAAGCTCTTGCCATTGACGTTGGCGCCGGCCTTCTTCGCGATCGACTCGAGCAGGCCCGACAAGGTCACCGGGTCGGAACCGACGTTGCCGACGACAAGCGCCTTGGTGGCCGGGAAGCCCAGCTTGAGGGCGTTCAGCTTGTACAGGGCGGTGTAGGCCGGGATCGTGAACAGCACCACCACATCGGGGTTGGCCTGCACGATCTTCTGCACCTGCGGGGCGACGTTGGTGTTGCCCGGCTGGTAGGTCTCGCGGTCGACCACGCTGGCCTTGTCGATCTGCGTGTCGAGCCCGCGCGTGCCGTCCGCACCGAAGTCATCGCCCTGATAGAAGTAGGCGACCTTCTTGCCGGCGTAGTGCTGCTTGACGTACTGGCCGAGGATCTTGCCCTCGCGGTAGTAGTCGATCTGGAAGCCGGTGGTCTCCGGGTACTTCTTCACGTTGTCCCACGACAGGGCACCGGAGGAGACGAACAGGTCGGGGACCTTGGACTGGTTGAGGAAGTCGAGCACCTTGGTGTGGGTGGGCGTCCCGAGGCCGCTGATCAGCGCCGCGACGCGATCCTGCTGGACGAGCTGGCGCACCACCGAGACGGTCTGCGCGGGGTTATACCCGTCGTCGAGGTACTTGTACGTGATCTTGCGCCCGTTGATGCCGCCCGCAGCGTTGACGTACTTGAAGTAGGCGTCGGAGGCCGGCGCGATCTCGCTGTAGCCGGGGGCCGCGGGACCGGTCAGCGGCTGGTGGCTGCCGAGGGTGATCGAGGTCGCCGTGATGCCGGTCGCGTCCTTGTTGCTCGTCGCGGCGTTCCCGCTACCGCTGCTACCGCTGCTACCGCTGCTGCCGCCACTGCTGCTGCTGCCTCCCCCCCCGCTCCCGCATGCCACGGCGGTAACTGCGAGTGCGGCCATGGCGGCTGCTGCGCGCGTCCTCGACAGGTTCATTCGGGCTCCTCGTCCATGAGATGGCATGCGGGTGTGGGTGGGACCATAACGCCCCTTGTGGTCACGGGTGTGTAACAAGTCACGTTGTGCGCGCCGCGGCCCCCCGCGGGCGGACCTTCGCGAGCGCGCGACGGACCAGCCCCTGCACCCCCAAGGGGAACAGGAGCATGACGAGGATGAGCACGACGCCGTACACCGCCAGGGGCAGGTTCGCGTAGATGTCGCGGGAGAGGTTCAGCGTGCTGGCGAGGTCGCTCGACCAGGTGGGCAGCAGCACGAGCAGCAGCGAGCCGTACACCGCACCTGCGAGGCTGCCCAGGCCGCCTACCACGATGGCGGTCAGCAGCTGCAGCGAAAGGGTCAGCGGGAAAGCGCCCGGTGTGGCGAGGCCGTTGAAGAAGGCGAACAAGCCGCCGGCCAGCCCGGCACAAGCCGCGCTGACGATGAAGGCCTGCACCTGCAGCCGCGCCACCGGGAGCCCGCTCAGCGAGGCGGCGACCTCGTCGTCACGGACGGCGCGCCAGGCCCGCCCGTAGCGGCTTCGCCCCAGGTTGGCCAGGAGCAGAAACACCAGGACCGTCGGCACCGCGCACACCTCGACCTGCCAGCGGTCAAGAGTGAAGTTCGAGCCCAGCGATGCGGGTGGCCCGGGGGAGACGACAGTGAGCCCGTTGGCGCCCCCCAGCGTGTCGCTGAGGTACCGCCAGTTCGCCAGGGCCGGCAGCCCGACGGCGAGGGCCAGCGTCGCGCCGGCGAGGTAGGGCCCGCGCAGCCGCGCTGCCGCGACGCCGACCAGAGCACCTGCAGCGGCGGTGCCGACCGTTGCGAGGACGAGGACCAGCCACAGCGGCATCGCAGTGTCCTGCAGCAGCAGGGCGGCTGTGTACGCACCGATCGCCATGAAGGCGCCGTGCCCGAGGCTGATCTGGCCCGACGTGCCGGTGAGCAGGGTCAGGCCGGCGGTGGCGCAGGCGAAGATCAGCACGCTAGCGAGCTGGGAGTTGTGGAACGGGCTGAAGGTTGCTGCGATGCGGTCGAGCACGACGAGGGCCAGCAGGGCCAGCAGCACGTGGCGCAGCAGCGTCGAGCGGCGCAGGAGCCCCAGCGGGCCCTTCCCCGCGCCCGGCACTGCCGCCGGCGACGAGACCGGGGCGTCGCCCGTGTCCTGCCGCCCAGATGCCGGCGCCTCGGACGCCTGCTCCCCCGACCCCCGTATCCCGGACCCTTGCGAACCCGAACCCCTTGCACCGCTCGCGCCACTGCTCGCTGTCCCGAGAGCCTGCTTGTCAGCCATCACACCCGCCGTCCACTGGTTCGCGTGAAGAGACCGTTCGGCCGCACCATCAGCACGGCGAGCAAGACGACCAGGGCGCCGAGCGTGACCACGTCGGAGCCGAGGTAGCCCGAGACCAGGCTCAGCGTGACGCCGAGCAGCACGCCGCCGATCACCCCGCCGACCGGGCTGTCGAGCCCGCCCACGACCGCGGCGGTAAACCCGAAGACCAGCACCGCGTCGAAGGTGTTGGGCCCGACGAAGGTCGAGGGCGCGACGAGTACACCCGCGAGCGAGCCGACGACTGCCGCCAGCGCCCAGCCGAGCGTCAGCATCCGCCCGACCCGCACGCCCAGCATCCGCGCGACCTCGGGGGAGAAGGCCGCCGCGCGCATCCGCAACCCGACGCTGGTCGCGCGGAACAGCACGACGAGCAGCACCATGACGGCGAGGACGGCACCGACGACGAACAGGTCGGAGGGGCCGAACTGCAGCCGGGTCGAGCCCACCTGGTAGCCGACGATCGAGAAGGCGGTGCCGTAGGAGCGCGGGGTGCCGCCCCACACCATCCCGGCCAGGGCCTGGATCAGCACCAGCAAGCCGAGCGTGACGATGACGGCGTTGAGCGGCGGCGCGTTCTCCACGGGCCGCACCACGACGCGCTCGAGAACGGCACCCAGCACCAGCCCGGCGAGCAGGGCCGCGCCCAGGGAGAGCCAGTAGGAGTGGGTCTGCTCGTTGACCGAGAACGCGATGAACGTCGTCAGCATCAGCATGCCGCCCTGCGCGAAGTTCACGATGCGCGTCGCCCGCCAGATCAGGACGAGGGCCAGCGCGACAGCCGCGTAGACCATCCCGTCGCTGAGTCCGGCGAGCACGAGGTTGAGGAAGCGGGTCATCTAAAACCCCAGGTAGGCGTGTCGGAGGTCGGGGTCGTCGGCGAGCTGTCGCGGGTCGCCCTCGACGACGACGCGGCCGACGTTGAGGACGACGGCGGCGTCGGCGATCGACAACGCGCTGCGGGCGTTCTGCTCGACGAGCAGGACGGCGAGGCCCTCGTCGTCGCGCAGGCCCCGCACGACCGACATGATCTGCGCGGTGATGCGGGGTGCGAGCCCGAGCGAGGGCTCGTCGAGCAGCAGCACCCGGGGCCGCGACATCAGCGCCCGGCCCAGCGCCAGCATCTGCCGCTCCCCGCCGGACAGCGTCTCGGCAAGCCTTTTGCGCCGCTCGGCCAGCGGGGGGAACAGCGCGAGCATCCGGTCGAGGTCGCGGGCGAGCCCGGGTGCGTCGCGGCGCCACAGCGCGCCGAGCCGCAGGTTCTCCTCGATGGTCAGCTCGGCGATGACGCCGCGCCCCTCGGGGACGTGGGCGACGCCGAGCCGGACCACATCCTCGGCCGGCCGCTTGCGCAGGTCGGTGCCATCGACGCTGATGTTGCCGCCGGCCAGCCGGACCAACCCGTTCACCGCGCGCAGCAGGCTGGTCTTGCCCGCCCCGTTGGCGCCGAGGACTGCGGTGATGGTGCCCGCGGCGACGCGCAGGCTTACCTTGTCGAGCGCGTTTACCGCGCCGTAGCGGACCGAGACGTCCCGGATCTCGAGCGCGTCAGCCACGGTTGCCCTCCGTTCCGGACAGTCCTTCGGCGCGGACCGCCCCGGGGGTGTCGCCCGGCTCCCGCGTCCCGGGCGGCTGGTGGCCATTCGCGGCCTCGTGACCGTCCGGGACCGCCTCGCCGAGGTAGGCGTCGATGACGGCCTGGTCGTCCTGGACCTCGCTCGGCGTGCCGCGGGCGATGACCTTGCCGAAGTCGAGCACGACGAGCCGGTCGCAAACCGACATCACCAGGTCCATGTGGTGCTCGACGAGCATGACAGACGTGCGCTCCCGCAGGGTGCGGACGAGGCCGCCGAGCTCGCGCATCTCGGCTTCGGACAGTCCGGATGCCGGCTCGTCGAGCAGCAGCAGCTTGGGCTCGGCGACCAAGGCCCGCGCGAGTGCGACGCGCTTCTGCACGCCGTAGGGCAACTGCCCGGGCAGCAGGTGGCCGGCATCACCGACTCCGAGTTCGTCCATGAGCCCCGACGCCCGCGCCCCCAGCGACCGCTCGTCGGTGTCGCTGCGGGGCAGTGCGCCGAGGGCGGTGGCGAAGCCGGCGCGATGGTGCCGGTCGGCACCGACCATTACGTTCTCGAGGGCGCTGAGGTGGGGGAACAGGCCCAGCGACTGCAACGTGCGCGCGATGCCGAGGCGCGCGAGGTGCTGGGGGCGGACCTGCTTGAGCGGGCGCCCCTCCCAGTGCAGCGATCCGGAGTTGGGGCGCACGAAGCCGCAGATGACGTTGAACAGCGTCGTCTTGCCGGCGCCGTTGGGTCCGATCAAGCCGAGGACCTGGCGGCGACCGACGTCCAGGGAGACCGCGTCCAGTGCCTGGAGGCCGCCGAACGCGACGCTCACGTCGGACACGGCCAGCAGGTCGCCCTCGGGCTGCTGCCCATGGCTGCCGTTTGTGGCGCCAGTGCTCGTGGTGCCAGCTCTCGTGGCGCCCGGGCGCGCGCCATCATGACCGGTGTCCTGCGCTGCTCCTGCGTACCGCATCCGCTCGCCTCGTCTGCATGTGGCGCCGGACACATTCCGGCCGTGGGGCACGATAGCGCGACAGGCGCTCGGCGGACATCACGCCCCCCTGTCTCCTTTGCGTTGGGGGCGAGCCGGCTGTGCCGGCAGCGGCCCGGCCTGTCGGGGCACGATGTGACCGTGGCGTCCTTCTCCGGTGGCGAGGGCATGCCGGGCCCGCGCGGTCGCCGCGCCCGCCATGACGCCGCTCACGCCGCCGCGCTCGCTGCTGCCGGAGATGCGTCGTCCGCCGTCCTCGCCCTGCAGACCACCGCTGGGATGGCGCAGATCCAGGTCGACTTCGCCGCTTTGCTCGGCGGCCGGGAGGCGCAGGACCTGCGCCAGCGGCTGGCACAGGCCCAGTCGGCCGCCCGCGCAGCGGATGACGCCCTCGCCCAGCTGCGCCAGCGGATGCCGGTGGGTGAGGCGTACTCGACCGACCAGCTCAGCGCAGCCGCAGCTGCCTACCAGCAGGTCAAGCACCAGCTGGACGCGGCGGAGGCAGCCTTCCGCGATGTCGCACAGCGGTGCGCCCGCCCTGCTGCGCAGGTGGAGGCCAGGCTCGCTGCGGTGCGCGCTCCGCTCGCCCCCGCTCGCGAGCAGCTGGAGGCTGCTCGGGTGAGGCAGGCGGCCGCCGGGCTCGTCGACGCGCGGGTCGACGAGCTGCTCGCGCAGGGCAGCGCTGCCTGGGAGCAGGGGCGGCTGGCGGCCGTCACGCTTGCCGGTGGCGCCGAGGTCGCCCGTCTGGCCGGGGTGGCGATCGGTGCAGCCCACGAAGTCACCAGCCGGCTCGAGCTGCTCCGCTCACTGCCGGCGGAGGTTCCGCACCGCCTCACCGCCGTGCGCACCCGGTTGCAGGTGATCGAGGGGCGCCTGCCCGCGGTGGAGTCAGCTCTCAGCCAGCTGCGCCGGCGCTACGCAGCTGTCGCGTTCTCCGATGTCGAAGGCGCCGACCGTACCGTGCGGGAGCTCGTGCAGCAGGCGGTTGAACGGCTCGGGGACGCCCAGCGGCTGCTCGGCCGACAGCCGGTCGACCACGAAGCCGCGCTGCGGCTCGTGGAGCAGGCTCGCGCCGCCCTGGCGCGGGCGGATGCCGCAGGACGCGGCCCGCTGGACCGGCTGCGCGCCCTTGACGACATCTCGGCCGACCCGGCCGGGGGCCTGGCGGCCACGCGGCACCGGCTGCGCGAGGCTCAGCGCTTCCTGCTCCAGCAGCAGCCCGGCTCTCCCGACAAGCAGATGGTCCGGCGCCTGGATGCGCTGGCCGAGCGGCTCGACCGCGCCGAGGCGGCGCTCCACGGAGCACACCCGGACTGGTGGAGCTACCTGTCGACGCTGAACGCGGTCACGGCCGAGGCCGGCCGGGTCGTCGCGGAGATCCGCGCGGCGGCTGCCCGCCACTAGACGAGGGCTCGCGCCGCGAACTGTGCCAGCCCAAGGACGGGCTCGGCGCGCCGGCCGGGCCCGTGGCCGGACTCATGCTGCACCGCACGGATGGCCTCCGGCACGACGGGTAGCACCGCTGGGCAGCAGCAACTACCTCGGAGGACACGTGCGCATCGTCATCACCGGCGCCACCGGCAACCTCGGCACGGCCCTGCTGCGCCGGTTGCGCCGTGACGGCGAGCAGCACGAGATCGTCGGTGTCTGTCGCCGACCTCCCAGCGGGGGAGAGCCCTACGACGGCGTCGAGTGGACCAGCGTCGACCTCGCCGACCCGGGAGCGGAGCAGGCGCTGCAGCCAATGATGGCGGGGGCAGACGCCGTCGTCCACCTGGCCTGGGGGTTCCAACCCTCGCGTGACATCGACTACCTCGACCGCGTCGGGATCGACGGCAGCCGGGCGGTGCTGCAGGCGGCGCACACTGCGGGTGCCCGGCACCTCGTGCACATCTCGAGCCTCGGCGCCTACTCTCCGGGGCCCAAGGACCGCAAGGTCGACGAGTCCTGGCCGACGCGCGGCATCGACACCCTGGCCTACAGCCGCCAGAAGGTGGCCGTCGAGCGGCTGCTCGACGAGTACGAGCGCACCAACCCGTCGGGGATGCCGATCGCCCGCATCCGGCCGGCGCTCGTCGTGCAGCGCGACGCAGGCAGCGCGCTGCTCCGCTACTTCCTCCCTTTCTACGTACCGGCCTCGGTGCTGCGCCACATCCCGGTGCTGCCGGTCGACCGCAGCCTCAAGGCTCAGGTCGTGCACACCCGCGATGTGGCCGAGGCCATCGCGCTCGTGGTGGAGCAGCGGGCCACCGGGGCGTTCAACGTCGCGGGCGAGCCACCCGTGACCCGTGACGACATCGCCGCCGTGCTCGGCGCCCGGCCCGTGCACGTCCCGAGCCAGGCGCTGCGCGCGATCGTCGATGCCACCTGGCGGGCGCGCCTGCAGCCGGTCGACCCGGGATGGCTCGACCTCGCCTTCTCCGTTCCGTTGATGAGCACCGAGCGGGCGCGGCAGGTGCTCGGCTGGCGGCCGACCGTCGAGGCCCGGTCAGCCGTCGCCGAAGTCATCGGCGGGATGGCCGACACCGCCGCTACAGCAAGCCCCGCGATGCGGCCGCGTTCCGTGATGGAGCAGGCACTCCGGCTGGTCACACAGGGCCCGGTCGGCAACCGCAAGCTGCCCTGACTTCAGCACTCGAGGAGCCCTCGCGGGCCGGCAAGATCGGTGCGACCCACACAGCCCGAGCACGTCCACCCACCCACCTGAGGACATCAGATGAGCGACAAGACCCCCGACTTTCTGCCCGAGGCCGAGCTCGACGGCGGCGCGGTCCGGCGAGTCGGCAAGTGGGCCGTCGGCACGAGCCAGGGCAGCGACTTCGCCGTCTCCCGGCGGTGCCGGCACCAGCTGGCCGACATGAGCAAGGGCAGCGTGGATGCCGACGGGTGCCTGGTCTGCCCGTGGCACGGCAGCCGGTACGACGTCCGCGACGGACGCATGGTGAGTGGACCGAAGGGTTTCCTCACCTACCAGGGCCCTACGCCCGGCTACAGCAGCATCGTCCTCGCCTACGGCAAGCGGCTGCGGCTCGCGGTTGGACGGGTGGTCCGCTCCGGCGGCCGGATCACGGTCGAGTAGCCAGACCCTGGGCGCATCGCTGGGTTGACACCGCTTGGCCGACACCGCATTATTCATCACATGATGAGTTCCGCGGTGCTGGCCGAAGGTGTCGCCGTACGACGCGGCGGCCGGCAGGTGCTCGAGGGCATCGACTGGCAGGTGACTGCGGGCACCATCTGCGGCGTCATCGGGCCCAGCGGCTGCGGCAAGACCACCCTGCTGCGCTCGGTCATCGGCGCTCAGCGGTTCACCGGAGGGCTGCAGGTGCTGGGGCAGCCCGCTGGTAATGCCGCGCTGCGCCGCCACATCGGCTACGTCACGCAAGCCGCCTCGGTGTACGACGACCTGACCGTGGGGGAGAACCTGCGCTACTTCGCCAGCGTGGTCGGCGGGGGCCGCCCCGATGTCGACAGGGTGTTGAGTGCTGTCGGCCTGACAGCGCGCGACGGTGATCTCGTCGGGCGCCTGTCCGGTGGGCAGCGCTCCCGGGTGTCGCTGGCCGTGGCGCTGCTCGGCCGGCCCGAACTGCTCGTGCTCGACGAGCCGACCGTCGGGCAGGATCCCGTCCTGCGCCAGGAGCTCTGGCAGCTGTTCGGTGACATGGCAGCGGGTGGCACCACGCTCGTGGTCAGCAGCCACGTGATGGACGAGGCCCAGCGGTGCGACAGCCTGCTGCTGCTGCGCGACGGCCGCGTGGTGTCGTCCGGCCGGTCGCCGGCCCAGCTGTGCGAGCAGACGAGGACGGCGAGCGTGGAGCAGGCGTTCCTGGCGCTGGTCGGAGTGGCGGCGTGAGCGCCCGACGCACGATCGCGACGGCGCAGCGGGTGCTGCGCCAGCTCCGGCACGACCCGCGGACCGTGGCCCTGCTCCTGCTGGTGCCATGCATCCTGCTCGCGCTGCTGCGCGGGGTGCTGGCCGGCCGTCCTGCCGTCTTCCAGCACTCCGGCCCCGTTCTGCTGGCAGTCTTTCCCTTTACGACGCTGTTCGTCGTCGCCTCCGTCGCCACCCTGCGGGAGCGCACCTCGGGAACTCTCGAGCGGCTGCTCGCGCTGCCGCTCGCCAAGGGTGAGCTGCTCGGCGGCTACGCGCTGGCCTTCGCCGCCGTCGGCCTGGTGCAGGTGCTCCTGGCCGCCGCCCTGGCGCTCGGCCCGCTGGGCCTGCACACGACGTTGCATGCCGGCGCGCTCGTCGGGCTGGCCCTCGCCGACGCCCTGCTCGGCATGGCGCTCGGCCTGCTCGTCAGCGCTTTCGCGGCCAACGAGTTCCAAGCGGTGCAGTTCCTGCCGGCTGTCGTCCTGCCGCAGCTGCTGCTTTGCGGGCTGTTCGCACCCCGCGCCTCGATGACGACCGGGCTGCGCTGGCTCTCCGACGCCTTGCCGCTGTCGTACGCGGTCGACGCGCTCACCCGCCCCGGGGGTTGGGATGCCACGGTGACCGCCGACCTCGTCGTCGTCGCGGGTTGCGCGGCAGCCGCCGTCGGCCTGGCCGCAGCCACCCTGCGCCGCCGGACTGCGTGAGCGCGGCGGCCCGGCCCGGGCGTCGCGGCGGGACGAGCGAGAGCCGGCAGGAGATCATCGCGGCGGCGCGCGTTGCCTTCGCCACGCACGGCTTCGGTGGCGCCTCAGTGCGATCCATCGCCCGCGAGGCGGGCGTCGACCAGTCCCTGGTGCACCATTTCTTCGGCACAAAGGAGCAGTTGCTTCTCGCGGCTGTCGCGTTCCCCGTCGACCCGGCGATGGCCCTCCCACCGCTACTCGCCGGCGACCGCGCCAGGCTGGGGGAGCGCCTCGCCGCCTTCTACGTCGGCGTCCTCGAAGCACCGGCGTCGCGCGCGCCCGCGATCGCCCTGCTGCAGGCGGCCACCACCAACGATCAGGCAGCCGCCCTGCTGCGCACCTTCATCACCGAGCAGGTGATCGGTCGGCTCGTCGCGGCTCTCGACGTGGACGACGCTCCGTTGCGGGCGACCCTCGTCGGGAGCCAGCTGGTCGGCATGGCAGTGGTTCGCTACGTCGTGCGGGTCGAGCCGCTGGCCTCGATGCCCGCCGACGCCGTCGTTGCCGCTGTGGCCCCCACGGTGCAGCGCTACCTGACCGGGGCGCTCTAGCCCTGCCAGACTTAGCGCATGGGCACCCGGGACGACCGGGACGTGCCCCGCCGCGGCTTCCTGTCGCGCCAGCTGATCGATGCCCCCGGCGGCTTCTGGCGCGGTTTCTCGATCTTCACCCTCTGCGCCTGCGTGCTCCTGGGCGTTGGTGGAGGCGATCAGCAGCACGCCGACACTGCCTTCCTGAACGGGGCGCAAGCGCGGTCGGCACACGTGGTCGGCGTGCACCGCCACAGCAGTGGCAACGGCGAGTACCTCGAGCTGGATGTGCTGCTGACCCAGCCGGGCGTCCCGCTGGCCGTCGGCGACGCGGTCCGGTCGCGCCTGCACCTCGACCCGGGCGACCAGACGCGCACCTTCGGCCAGCAGCGGGTCATCCCCGTCCTCGTGGACCCGGCGCACCCGGCCACGAGCCGCCTGGCAGCCGACCCCACGAGCGGAACGGGTTTTCTCATCGCCATGAGCGTCGTCTTCGGCCTGCTCTGCCCCACCGCCGCCACCGTGGCCGTGGTGCTCGCCCGCGGACAGCCCGGCTGGCAGGCCCGCGACGGCGAGTCCTGGCGGCGCGCCGACCGCGGGAGCAGCTCAGCCCCAGAGGCCGAGCCGTGGTCTGGCCCCGGGCAGCGGATGTCGGTGCTGCTCCCGAACCGCAAGCGGCGAGCCAGCCTCGCCCTCGGTGCCGGGGGGACCGCCCTGCTGTTCCTGGCCATCGGTGTCATCGGCGGCAACGGCAGCCTTCCGTGGTTCGCAGTGCTGGCCGGCTTGTGCCTGCTCGTGGCCTGGCGTGCGGTGTGCTACCGGGCGGTCATCGAAGCGGACGGCAAACTGCTCGTCGGTGTCCGGCCGTTCGGCCGCAGGGTTGCGCTGTCGCGGGCCATGGTCCGGGTGCCGCGCCGGACGCAGCGGCGTGCTGCGGCGGGATCGGGGCCGGACGCGACGGTCACTCTCGAGCTCGGTGTGCCGGCCGGCCGGCCAGTCATGCTGGTTCTCGCGACCCGGACCGCGAGCACGGTGCGGTTGTTCGCCGACCCGGCCGGACTGTCGACGCTTGGTGCCGGTCTGGCCAGCAGTGCCAGCCCAGGCGCCCGCGAGGCGGGTGCGATGCTTCGGCGGGTCAGCTGGGGGCAGCACCAGGACCAAGAGGCCTGGCAGGAGCTCAGCGCCTTGCGCGGGTAGCAGCCAGCAGGAAGTCACCCGCCGGTTGGGGCGTGTCAGCAGCCTGTAAGCGGGCCGCAGGTCCTACCGTGGGCAGGCGCTCTACGCACCCACCGGTGTCACCAGGAGGAAGCATGAACCGCAAGGACCTGATCAGCAGTGTGGCGACCAAGGCCGGCGTGTCCCAGTCCGACGCCGACAAGGTGCTGGCAGCCTTCCAGGACATCGTCTTCGAGGTGGTCGCCGAGGGCAAGGACAAGCTGACGTTGCCGGGTTTCCTCACCTTCGAGCAGGGCTCTCGGGCGGCACGTGAAGGGCGCAACCCCGCCACCGGCGAGTCGATGCAGATCGCCGCGGCCAAGACGGCGAAGGTCACGGCCGGCAGCAAGCTCAAGGCCGCTGCCGCCGGCTGACGTCCTCACTCCGGCGGGCCGCCGCGCGCTGCAAGGTTGTCGCCTGGCAGCTACTTCGACTTATGAGGCGGCAGCGCCGACATCCCGCCCTTGTCGGCCGCGGCGGCCTTCTTGTCGACGCGTTTTTCCTTCAGCGACTTGCCTGACTTCTTGCTGCTCGACTGGCGGGGGGACTTGTCGGCCACGGCTGGCTCCTCGGGTATGCGTGACAGGTCGCCACGCCCGGTCCGCGCCTGCTGGTGCGTGCCGAGCCGGGCCCGCGGGACCGTGCAGCCCACTGTCCTCCTGCCAGCCCTCGACCGCAATGACGCGCTACCCGCCGCTGGTGATCGCCTGGCACTCGGGGTTGGCGGCACCGGCGTCCTCGATCGCCTTGCTGGTGTCCTGCATGCCGGCTTGGGTGATCGCCTGCTGCGCGTCCGTGGCCGCCTGAGCGACTGACGTGCCGGCATCGCGAAGCGCCGTCGCGACGGCGGCGACGTCCGTACTCGGGGCGGCACTGAGCCGGCGGCCCGCGGTTGAAAGGGCTGGCTCGACCCCGGCCAGCGCGTCGACCACGGTCGACTGAACCTGTGCGCCGTTCAGCACACCGGGAGCGCCGGTCGTCACGAGCTTGTCACGGACGCCCTGGTAGTCCTCCCGCAGCGTGTCAATGTCGGCCAGCACCTGGGCTTGACCTTCGCAGGGTCACTGACAAGAGCCGCCCTCAGGCTCGGTGCCTCCATCGTGAAACGCTTTTGGTCCCTCATGATCGATGCGAAGCCCGTGCACAGCGCCGACGTCCACGCCGTCGCGCTGGGGCTGGGCGCAGCCGTTGGGGATGCCCCAACCGGCGCAGCTGTAGCGGCCGGGGGGTTCGATCCGGCGCAGCCAGTGACGAGCGACACGACCAGAGCCAGCGCCGCGGCGGCGAGGGGCGCCATCCCCGAGCACTCTGCTGATCTGTACGGCGAGGCCAGCATCTGACCACCTTCCCGCCCGAGGCGCGCGACCTCGTTCAGCAGCCTCAGGTCGGTAGGTCGGCCGGGGAGTGCGGCGGGGTTGCCGTGAGGTTCGCCGCCGCACGGGCTAGCCAGACCAGTATCGCCTCTCCGGCAGCCGGCCCGACTCCCTGGACGACCTCGACTTCCGGTACCAGCGTGGGATGGCGTTGCAGCTCGCCGTGCGCCGGCCGGACGGCCGCGTCCGCGGCCAGCAGCATGCCAGCGTCGAGCAGGCTGTCACCGGCGGCGAGCAGGCGACGACCCGATGCTGCGGCCTCCTCGTCGTAGAGACGCGTGCGGAGGCGCTGCACCGCTGCACCCTTGCTCAGCCCTGCGGGGACGAGGTAGACCTTGCGGCCCTGCACGCTGAGCGTCCACCCATGCCCCGCCGCCCAGGCCTGCGCCTGCGCCAGCCAGGTCGCGTCGATGCGATCCGCGGCGTGCGCGACGAGGTAGCAGAACAGGTGGTCGGCGGTGCGCCGCAGTCGCACCCAGGTGTCGTCGGCGGTAGCGAGGACCCGCTCGGCCTCGACCAATGGTGCCGCGCCGGCGGCGAGCCCGGTGGCCCAGCGGTCCCACTCCTCAACGGGGACGCCGCCGCTCACCAGCCTGCCGCCGTTCGCACAGATGCTCCACCTGATGCCGGACGGCAGCTCGACGCGGCGCAGCTGCTCCAGGGTGCGCGTGGTGACGGGCACGACCTCGTGGTGAGCGGCCAGCGCGGCGAGCAGCTCCCAAGCGCGGTCGGTCATCACCGCAGCCGGCCGGCCATCCACTCGCTCCACCACCCGCAGACCGGGCGCCTCGACCGGGGCGAGCCGGGCACTGAAGATCAGTGTCTGGTCGAGGTCCACGGCGATGAGAGCCCGCCGCCCGCCGGAGGCACCATGCCAGCGGTGGACCTTCACGAACGCTGCGACCCGGGACGGATGAGCCCGACGCAGCTGTACGGCAGGGTTGGGTCGAGGACGACAGGCACCCCGCGCTCGGCGGCGAGCAGCAGGATGTGTTCGAGGTCGCCCGTGCGGTCGGGCCGTACCAGCACCTGCCACGGCACTCGCCGCAGCAGGACCCGCGTCGTCTCCCCAACCCCGGGCTTGACCAAGGTGAGGTCACTGATCCCGTGGGCCCGGGCGATCTGCTCGACCGCGGCCCAGCCCGACCATGTCGGCGGCTCTTCGGGTGAGCAGGATGCGACCGCTTCCGCCCGCTTGCGCACCGCGGGCATCCGCTCGCAGACCGCGTCGAGAAAGACCCCGGAGACATCGGCGGGGGCAAGCTCGGCGTAGTACTTCGCCCCGTGGAACATCCCGGGCCCGATCAGGTCGGGGCGCAGCACGGTCCGGCTGACCAACCCCGAAACGGTGGAGTTCAGGCACGCCGACGGGATGAGGTAGTCCTCCCGGGTGCCGAACAGCGAGGTGCAGCTGCCGGGATCGGCGACGACGGCCAGCTCGGGGTCGACCTCGCAGACCCTCGGGTCGTCGCGGCCGGCGGCCTTCAGCGCGGCCGCCAGCTCGCGGGCGATCGCCCCCTTGCCGGTCCAACCGTCGACGATGCGCACTTCCGAACCGTGGTGCCGGTCGAGGATGTAGCGCAGCGCCTCGACGTCGATTCCGCGCCCCCGGACGATGCTGATCGTGTAGTGCGGTGGTTGCACGCCTCGGGTGAGCCCGTACCAGCGGCGCAGCAAGATGCCCACAGGTGTGCCCGCCCGCGCCAGACTGACCAGCACGGGTGCCTTGACGCCGGCAGGCAGGCGGACGGCGGCCCGCTCGGCCGCGATTGCGACCGCGAGGGCAACCCGCTCGGCCGAACGCGCCAGTGCGTCGTGGAACAGCGTGAGGTAGGCCGGCTCCGGCTGGTACTCGACCGGCAGCATCTCGGCGTAGTGACCACCGCCCTGGATGACCGCCTCGCGGTCCTCGGTCCCGCGCTCGAGCGGTACGTGTGACAGGTCGGTGAGCAGCCAGGTGACGTCGTCGGGGCGGTAGGAGCCGAACGGCGGCGCCGGCGGCCGGGCGGGTGTAGTCGCCACGGTCGTGTCAGCGATCACGGGGCGCCCGTGACAGGCAACGAAAAGGCAACGAAAAAGGCAACGACTCGAGCAGTGGGACGACGGCCACGACCTCAGCCGCCCACCGGGCCAGCTCGCCCGCCAGCGGCTCGGCGGCGGCCGCGGGCGTATCGGTCACGAGCACGATGGCGGTGTACGGGGGCGGAGCATGAGGCGCCAGCTCGGTGTCCGCCAGCTCGGTGTCCGGCAGCTCGGTGTCCGGCAGCTCGGTGTCCGGCAGCTCGGTGTCCGGCAGCTCGGTGTCCGGCAGCTCGGTGTCCGGCAGCTCGGTGTCCGGCAGCTCGGTCTCCGGCAGCTCGGTGTCCGGCAGCTCGGTGTCCGGCAGCTTGATGTCAGGGTCGACCAGGTTGTGCAGCCGGGTCAGCCGTGCCGGGTCGTCCGGGGCGGAGGCGATGACCACCCGGCGGACTGCGTACCCGCTCGAGTCGGCAACCAGCACGGGGCTGCGCGTCGTCGACTGCACCAGCACGCGTCCCGGGTGGCGGCGGGACAGTTCGTCGGCGAGCCGGATGGGCGTGTGCATCAGCTCCTCGGTGCCCACGACGAGCACCGGACCAGGTGGCAGCAGCGCCGCCACCCGAGAAGCCGCGGCGGCGATCGCCCGTCCGTGGGCTCGCCGGTCGGTGGGCCGGAAGCCGTGCCGGCCGCCTAACGGCACCCCGACCGGCCACACGGGCTCGAGCGAGATGACGCGGGCAGTCCCGTTCGGGCTGCTCGCGCTCGGCACAGCCCCCAGCACGTCGTGTGCCGCTCGCGCTCGCTCCAGCACGTCCTCGGGGGTGGTGAGCGTGGCATCCACGAGTGCCGCGACGTCGACGCGGACCCCCAGTGCCGCCGCCCGCGCGTCGAAGGCCGCCCGCATAGCCGCCGAGCGCAGGTCGGTCAGCGTGGCAAGCACGTACCGGTCGCGGGGCCAGCGAGCCTGCAGGGCGGCAATGGTGTTGAGCGAGGTCGTGCCCGTGGTCAGCTCGTCATCGACGAGCACCAGGGGCCGCCCACCCCGCAGCAGCCCGTGGTCGGCCGGCAGCAGGTGATGCTGGACGGCGTGGCTGTGCTCCTCGTCGAAGCCCGCCACGGGCTCCATGCCGGGCACGGGTCGCCGGGTCGTGTGCAGGTAGTCGGCCGCGCCGAGGGCGTCGGCAACGCCGTGGCCCAGCCCGGTCGCCGTCTCGCAGTAGCCGAGCACCAGCGCGTCGATCCCGAAACCGGCGTCGAACAGCCGGCGGACCTCGCCCGCGTGCGCGGGATCGAGCAGCTGCCGGTCGACGCCCGCGGGAACGACTGCCCCAAGGATGCGGGCGACGCGTCCGGCGAGCAGCAAGGCGGCGCCGCACACGACTGACGGTTCCGCCGGGATGTGCTTGGCGAGCACCCGCGAGACGACCAGCTGCGCCCGGCGCTCGTTGTCGCGGACCGCCAGCCGGACCAGCCCCGCGAGCCCCACCTCGTACGGATCCGCGTGGACCTGCCAGCTCAGGCCGAGCAGCTCGGCCGCCAGCCCGAGCGGAGGGTCGGTGCGCGCCACGGGGCCGGCGCTGAGCGCGGTCACGAGACGTACGGGCGGGAGCCGGCGACCGGCCGGGGCTGGCAGAAGGCGGCGTCATGCACCCGTTGCCCGGCCGCCAGCAGTGCTCCCAGCCGCTCGGGTGCGGCGAGCACACCGTAGGCGGCGGCTCGGCGCAGGGTCACGCGAGCCCAGGCGGCGTGCGGGCCGGCCTCGTTCATCTTGTTGCCTGCACTGCTGGCGAATGCGCCGCCTAGCGCGGCGGCGGCGTCGACGGCGCGCGCGTCGTCGTACTCCTCGCGCCCCACCGCGTGCAGGGCGTTGACGACGCCGATGTGGCGGGGATGCACGACGGTCTTGCCGGTCATCCCGTTGGCCAGGTCGAGGCCGACCTCCCGCGCGAGCGGGTTCGAGCGCCCGATCGGCGGGACCGACGGGGTCCGCCCGCACGAGAACCCCGTGTGACGACCCCGGCCAGCAGCCGGCCGGTCGCCCGCGGATGCCTCACGGGCACCAGCTCCAGTGGCGGGGCGCGCACTGTCGCTGAAGTGCTCCCACACGGGCCCGGAGACGACCCGCTCGCCACCCCGCCCGAAGATGTTGATGATGTCCGCGAGGGCGTCGCGGACCACCGCGATGTCCCAGACGGCGGTCGTGGCGTCGCGGCGCAAGCCGAACAGGCCACAGAGGTCGGTGCCTCCCACCCGCACCGCCGGCACGCGCTGGTGGTGCGTCTCGCACAGGGCGCACAGGTCGAGCAGCTCGGTGCGCCGTGTCTCCAGCCAGGCGACCGCCGGCGTCTCCAGCACCGGCATCGCCAGGAGCTGGCGGTCGAGCTGCTGGCTCAGCTCGGCGACCTCCTCGAGCTGGACCGCGCTCGCGGCGCTGAACTTGGGCAGCACCACCCCGCTGAGCAGCCGACCCCCCGGCCCGGCAGCGGCAATCACCCGGCGCAGCTGTCCGGGCTCCCGCACCCGCAGGAACAGCCGGGGCAGGTTCGCGGCACCTACCCCGGGACGCGCCAGCCGGCGCAATGCCGTGCTGACGTTGCGCTCAGCGGCAGGGAGATCCGCGTGCGCGATCGCATCCTCGAGGCACCAGACGTGGCTGGTGGCGCCGATGTGCGCCAGCCGGCGGGTGTCGAGGTCCAGAGTCGGTCGGGTGGCAGGGCTGTAGATCGTGGCCCCCAGCGCGGCACCCTGGAGCGACAGCGGGGCCGATGCGGGCACCCACTGCGGGGGGATCGCGAAGATGGCGTCCCGCTCGGCATCACTGAGGTACCGGAAGTGCTGCACGTGTCTCCTACTGGCCGGGGTGGTCGTTGCTCCGCGCGGTGCTTAGCGCGGCAGCAACCCCTTCGCTCGAGCCTGGGGCAGCCACCCGGGGTACTCCTGCATCATCAGGGAGAACAGCTCGTCGTCGCCAATCGGGTTGCGTCCCATCAGGCGATCGCGGGAGACGGCGAAGAAGTCGGCGTTGTCGATCAGCCGGCCGCTGAGGTCGTCGAGATTGTGCAAGAACTCGAACTCGCCGCCGGACTTGAGGAAGCGCCCCCGCCGGGGACCCGTGTCCTCGCCGATACCCATGAACTGCACGAACAGCGGCTCGTGGGAGGCCCATCGCAGCTGGCGCTCGGTCTCGGCCTTGTCAAAGGTGGCGCCGTCGGTCACGAACATCAGGTAGACCGGCAGCGGCTCCTGATGCGGGCTGAGCCGCTTGCCGCTGGTGCCGAAATAGTGCTCGCGCACCAGGGTCAGGGCCTTCGCGTACTGGGTGCCGCCCTCGAACTGGAACTGCAGGTCTGCGATGTAGCGGCCGGCGTTGGCCATCGTCATGGGCGGGGCGACGTGGCCGTCCTTACCGAACAGGAAGACGTCGACCTCGCCGTCGTCGTCGAAGCGCAGCGCGAGCGCCAGCACGCGTTGCGCCAGCCGCTCGACGGCCCCAGCCCGGAACAGCCCGACCATCGACGCGCTGATGTCCAAGCACAGCGCGACCCGGGCCGTGTGCTCCCCGAGCCCGCGCTTCTCCAGGCTGACCCCGGCGGTCTTGACCAGCGACAGCAGCTGAGGGTTGCTCGTCGCCAGGGTCTTCTCCAGGTTGACCAGGCGCCGCTTCTCGAGGCTGACCTGCCCCGCGGCCGGGGCGGGTGCTGGTGCTGGGGTGGCAGCTGCCTGTGCCTGTGCCTGTGCCTGTGCCTGTGATGCGTGCGCCGGCGCGGATGCGGGCGTGGCTGTGCTGGCCTCGTCGACGCTGATGCCGAAATCGGTCGCGAGCCCGGCCAGCCCGCTCGAGTACCCCTGCCCCACGGCCCGCAGCTTCCACTCGCCGCCGCGGCGATACAGCTCGACGAACAGCAGCGCCGTCTCGGAGGTCGCGTCCGCGATGTCGTACGACGCCGCCGGCGGCCCACCTGCTGCCGCGAGGGTGACCCCGAGGCCGTCGAGCTGGCCGAAGCCGCCGGGGCCGTCGAGGCTTGCGGCGATCACCACCCGGTCGATCTCGGCCGGGAGGCGCGCGAGGTCGAGGCTGACCGAGTCGGTGGTCACCGCGCCGGACACCACCTTGCCCCGGTGCGCCACCGCTCCACTCGCGCCGCTCGGCTGGTTGTAGAACACCATGTCCTCGTCCGAGCGCACGCGCCCAGCGGGGGTGAGCAGCAGGGCGGACAGGTCGGCGTCGAGCCCGGGGCGCGCGTGCCAGTGCAGAGACACCGTCACCCCGGTGGCGCCGCCCGTGACCGCCGCGACGGAGACGTTGCCCCCCTTGCTCAGCTGAGCTGTCACAGCAACCTCCCCTGCAGTGCTCGCGGGACCGCTACCGGCCAGCCTGCCAGCCTGGAGCGGAGTGTGGGTACCGCGCGTGAGGGTGGGGACAACCACTGCGGGGGTTCCTCCAGCCCAGGGATGCTGGCAGCATCGGGGCTGACGCAACGGCGACGAAGGGAAAGCACGTGGGTGTCTCGCTGAGCAAGGGTGGCAACGTCTCGCTGACCAAGGAGGCGCCGGGTCTGACCGCCGTCACCGTGGGGCTGGGCTGGGACGTGCGGACGACGACCGGTTCCGACTTCGACCTCGACGCCTCCGCCATCATGCTGACCAGCGCCGGCAAGGCCATCAGCGACGGCCACTTCGTGTTCTTCAACAACCTGAAGAGCCCTGACGGGTCGGTCGAGCACACCGGCGACAACCTCACGGGCGAGGGTGAGGGTGACGACGAGGCGATCAAGGTCAACCTGGCCGCCGTGCCGGCGGAGGCCGATCGCATCGTGTTCCCGGTCAGCATCTACGACGCCGACGCCCGCGGGCAGAGCTTCGGCCAGGTCCGTAACGCCTTCATCCGCATCGTCAACCAGGCGGGCGGCGCCGAGATTGCCCGCTACGACCTGTCCGAGGACGCCAGCACCGAGACCGCCATGGTCTTCGGCGAGCTGTACCGCAACGGCACCGACTGGAAGTTCCGTGCCGTAGGCCAGGGCTACGCGACCGGCCTGCGCGGCATCGCCATGGACTTCGGCGTCAACGTCTGAGCCGGTAGCGGCCGGACCAGCGACAGGGAGGCAACGACAGTGCCGATCGACTACACCAAGCGCGAGCAGCAGCCTGCCGCTGCGCCACCGCCGCCCTCGGCGCAGCCGCCCGCGTCGGGCGGAGCCGGCGGGACCGTCAGCCTGACCAAGGACCGTCCGACGGTGAGCCTGTCGAAGCGCGGCGGCGCATCGGGTCAGATGCGGGTCAACCTCAACTGGCAGAGCGGCAAGGGCGGCGGGCTGTTTCGCAAGACGCAGTCGATCGATCTCGACCTCGCCTGCCTGTGGGAGTTGGCCGACGGCCGCAAGGGGGTCGTCCAGGCGCTGGGCAACGCGTTCGGCTCGCTGCAGGCGCCGCCGTACGTGATGCTCGACGGTGACGACAGGTCTGGCGCTGCCAGCGGTGGTGAGAACCTCGTCGTCAACCTCGACCACCTCGACCAGATCCGCCGCATCCTCGTCTTCGCGTTCATCTACGAGGGCGCTCCGGCCTGGGACCGGGCGCAGGCCGTCGTCACCATGTTCCCGGTGGGTGCCGCACCGATCGAGATCAGGCTCGACGAGTCCTCCGGGATGCGCACCGTGGCGCTCGCCATGCTCGAGAACGACGGCGGCCAGCTGACCGTTCGCCGCGAGATCCGCTACATCGACGGCTCGCAGGCCGAGCTCGACCGGCAGTACGGGTGGGGCATGAACTGGAAGGCCGGCCGCAAGTAGCGCTTCGCGGGCCGAATCAGTCTGCCGAGCCACCGAAGATCCCGCCGAGTCCTGCCCCCGTCTTCTTGTCGCCGGCGCCTGCGTTCTTCAGCAGAGCCTTGGCGAGCGCGTCGATCGTCATCGACTGCAGGATCACCTGGCCGTCGCCCTCGAGCGTGGCGAGCGAGAACCCCTCGCCGCCGAGGACGGCGTTCATCATGCCCTGCCGGTTGAGGCCGCCCACACGCTGGACGCCGTAGCGGATGTTCTGGTCGAACGCGACCACGCAGCCGGTGTCGACCAGCAGCTTGCCGCCGTACTCCGCGGGGTTGATGTCGATGAAGTTGCCCGCTCCGGCGATGAACAGGGTGCCGTCGCCGGTGAACTTCTCGAGCAAGAAGCCCTCGCCGCCGGACAGCCCGGTGCGCATACCGCTGAAGGCGACGTCGAACCGCACGCTGCCCTCTGCCGCCACGAAGGCGTCCTTCTCGGTGAGCCACGTCTGCCCGGGGCGGACCTCGATGGCCCGCATCTCCCCGGGCAGGACACCGGCGAAGGCCACCAGCCCGTCGCCGCCACGGCTGCTGAAGTGCTGGAAGGCGAACGACTCGCCCGCCATCATGCGCTTGCCCGCGTCGAGCGCGCCCTGCATCAGCCTGCCGAAACCGCCCTGCTGCTGGCCTGCCCCAGCATCGGAAGGCTGCGAGAGCTTGGTCTCCATCGAAACGTCGGCGCTGCTGAACAGGAACTTGCCGGCTTCGCAGTAGACGACCTGTCCGGGCACCAGGGTGCACACGGCCATCTGCATCGCGTCGCCGACGATCTGGTGGTTCAAGGACATGGCCCGGGCTCCTTGCAGTGTGGTCGCAATCGATCTCGCATTCGATCCTTGCCTACTGCAACGGCTGACGGCCGGGCGGCCGCTACGCCACCCGGCCGTGCCTGGGGGTTCGAGGTGCTTAGAGGTGCACCCCGAAGTCGGTGGCGATGCCCTTCAGGCCGGAGGCGTAGCCCTGGCCGACGGCGCGGAACTTCCACTCCGAGCCGCTGCGGTAGAGCTCGCCGAACACCATCGCCGTCTCGGTGCTCGCGTCCTCGGACAGGTCGTAGCGCGCCAGCTCGGCGCCGCCGGCCTGGTCAACGATGCGGATGAAGGCGTTGCGCACCTGGCCGAACGACTGGTTGCGGGTGTCACCCTCGTAGATCGACACCGGGAAGACGATCTTGGCCACCTCGACCGGCACCGACGTGAGGTCGACCTTGATGACCTCGTCGTCCCCCTCGCCCTCACCGGTCAGGTTGTCGCCGGTGTGCTGCACCGCGCCGTTGGAGCTGGTGAGGTTGTTGAAGAACACGAAGTCGCGGTCGGAGACGACGCTGCCCTGCTCGTTGCACAGGATGGCCGACGCGTCGAGGTCGAAGTCGTCACCCGTCGTCGTGCGCAGGTCCCAGCCGAGACCGACGAGAACGGCCTTGAGGTCGGGTGCCTGCTTGGTGAGGCTGACGTTGCCGCCCTTGGTGAGTGAGACGCCCATGGTGTTTCCTCCTGTGATGTGGATGGTGCTGGTGCTGGTGATGTGAGTGGTGCTGGTGATGTGAGTGGTGCTGGTGATGTGACTGGTGCTGGGACCTCGCTGGTGGCAGAGGTGGTCAGGCGGCGATAGGCGCGTCCTTCGTCACCGGGACCGCGGAACCGGGCTGCGAGCGCACCAGACCCGCGACGGTTGTCGCCCGGGCCAGGTCGGCCGGCGCGAGGACGCCGACGAGCCGCTGGCTGCCGTGCTCGGCGACGACGAGGATGTGCCCGGCCAGCATGATCAGGCCGGGCTTCACCGCTCCGTTACTGACGGGCAGGGGGCGCAGCAGGACGTCGACGAGCTGGTCGTCCAAGCGGGCCACGGGCAGGCTATCGGCCGGGACCCCGATGTCGCGCAGCCGAATCTCTGCGCGTCGCTCAGCGGGCACGGCGGCGATGGCGGCCAGGGGCACCAGGCCGGCGGGGCTGCCGTCGAATCCGCGCAGCGGCAGGACGTCATCGAGCCCGGCCAGCTGGGGGTGGTCCTGCAGCAGTGCGTCCACCGTCATCCACGCGGCGAGCCCGACCGTCGAGTTCTCCTGTTGCTGTGGCTGTGGCTGTGGCTGTGGCTGTGGCTGTGGCTGTGGCTGTGGCTGTGGCAGGCGCCCGACGGCCGAGAGCGCGTCGCGGACGGTCAGGCCGGCAAGCGCGTCGTGGACCTGCGTCACCCGCAGCTCCTGCCGCGCTGCGGTCATGACGAAGGCACCGAGAATGACTGCCCACAGCCCGGTCAGGTCGCCGGAAAGGACGAGCACGAGTCCGGCGCCGACGGCCACCAGGCCGATGAGACGGCCGGCCCGGGCGGCGAGGGAGGTGGCAGCAGACCGGTCGCCGGTGCGTGACCAGCGCCAGGCCCGCAGCAGCCGCCCGCCGTCGAGCGGCAGTCCGGGCAGCGCGTGCACCGCGGCCAGCAGGGCGTTGAGGCCCGCGACGTAGAGGGCTACCGCGGCGAGCAGGGGGGCGATGCCCGTGACCTGCAGCAGAGCCCCGGCGCCGCCGAGAACGACGGCAGCGCTGAGGTTGGCTGCCATGCCGGAAAGAGCGACCTTGGCCTCGAGCCGCGGCGTCGGGGCCGGGGGACCGGCCTGCGCTCCACCGAAGGGAGAGAGCACCGCGCTGCCGACGTCGAGACCGGACCGGCGCCGCACGAGGATCTGGGCGAGCTCGCGGAGCAGCAGCGCGGCGAAGGCGCCGGCGGCACCGACGAGGCCGGCGGCCCAGTAGGCCGACACGGACATGCCCGGAGCGGCGTCGGGCAGCAGCCCGGTGGCGAGGGACAGCGCCAGCAAGCCCAACACGAAGATGGCGGGAGCGGTCAGGCGCAGCGGGATGCCGGCGACGCGCAGGCCGGGGCGAGTGGCGGAAGCAGATGGGGAGTGGGGGAGGCGTTCGGACACGGCTGGCTCCTCGGGAGGACACTGCTGATGCAGCTGACGCCAGTCTGTCTTGCGTTAGTCCGGCAGCACAGGTCAGAATCCGGCCAACATCAGTAGCCCAATGTGCCGTAGTACGGCAACGAGGAGTGCGATGACGACAGCAGTTCACCGGGTCCCGGACGCGCAGCGGACCGGGGTCGCCGCGGGCGCGTCCGACGACGCGGGCGGTCTCGACCCCGAGCTGCTCGGCGACTTCCTCGCCGCCAGCGAGCGCGCTGCAGCGACCGGGCGGCGCCTAGGGCGGGCGGAGCTCGCCCGCTACCGCGAGCGAGGGGGAGAGGCAGCCCGCCGGGGCGTCGCGCTACGCGCGCTCGTCGACCTCTACCTGTCGGCGGCCTGGCGGCTCTGGCGGCATCTGCCGGCCGTCGTCAACGCGTCGAACGACCCGCAGGGGGTCGTGCGGGCAGGAGAGGCCGTCCTGCGCGCCGCCGACGACGCGGTTGCCGCCGTGACCGAAGGATTCCAACTGGCACGGCGGCGGGTCATCCGTGCCGAGGAGGCCGCGCGGCGCGAGTTCGTCGATGACCTGCTGCTCGGCCGGGGCGACGCGGCGGGGCTCGTCGACCGCGCCGCCGAGTACGGGCTCGACCTGTCCGGCCCGCACGCCGTGGGGGTCATCCGTGCGGAGCAGGCCTTCGACGACGGCAGTGCGGTGCTCGGGGTCGTCGAACGTTCGGTGCTGGGCAGCAAGGGCGATGCGGGCGTGCTGGTCGCGAGCAAGGAGGCATTGCTCGTTGTCGTGTTCGCCGCCCCTGACGCTGCGGCCATCCGCTTCGTGGCGGAGCGGCTCAGCACCGTCTTCGGGCCACAACCCGAGGAGGACGCCGCCGTGCAGCTGCAGCGGCGCGCCGACGTCGGGCGGTGGCGCCTGGGGCTGGGACGCGCTCGCACCGGCGCGAGGGGCGTGCGCGCGTCCTACGACGAGGCGCGCAGTGCGCTGGAGCTCGCCGAGAGGTTGAGTCTCGACCGCCCTGTCGTCGATGGTGCCGACCTGCTCGTCTACCAGGTGCTCCTGCGCGATCGGTCGGCGATCACCGATCTGGTGACGGCGGTGCTCACGCCGCTGCTCGGCGCACGCGGTGGCGCCGAGCCGCTGCTGGCGACCCTGCGGGCGTACTTCGACGCGGGTGGGAACTCTGCGCGGGCGGCTCGCGCCCTGCACCTCTCGGTCCGCGCTCTGACCTACCGGCTCGACCGAGTGCATGCCCTGACCGGGCACGACCCTGCCGAGCCCGACCAGCGGTTCACCCTGCAGGCGGCGGTGCTGGGCGCGCGGTTGCTCGGCTGGCCCGGCCAGGCGATCGCCTGACGCGCCTGGTTGCCGTACTGCGGCAACCAATCACGGCAAAAGCGTTCGACATCGTCCCCAGACATCCGGCACACGGCAAGAGACTCTAGAAAGGTCAACGCTTAGCCGACCCAAGGAGTCTCATGTCTGTGTCATCTGGCGTCCCGTGGTGGGCGTGGGCAGCTCTCGGGAGCGTCATCCTCGTCATGCTCCTGATCGACCTGCTGTCGCACCGCGGCGCGCACGAGATCAAGTTCCGCGAGGCCGCGGTGTGGAGCGGCATCTGGGTCGGGCTCTCCCTGGCCTTCGCCGGCGTACTCGCGCTCACGCTGGGCGGGGGGCCGGCGGTCGACTTCACGACCGCTTGGCTGCTGGAGAAGAGCCTGTCGGTCGACAACCTGTTCGTCTTTGCGCTGATCTTCGGCTACTTCCAGGTGCCCGCCGCCTACCAGCACCGCGTGCTGTTCTTCGGCGTCCTCGGGGCGCTCGTCTTCCGCGGCATCTTCCTGGGTGCTGGCGTGGCCCTCGTCAGCCAGTTCACGGCGGTGCTGTTCGTGTTCGGCGCGATCCTCGTCTACAGCGCGATCAAGCTGCTGCGCGACGACGACGAAGCCGTCGACCCCGGTCGTAGCCTTGCCGTGCGGGCGCTGCGCAAGGTGATCCCGGTAGCGCAGGAGTACCACGGCACCCGCTTTCTGGCGCGCGAGGCCGGTCGCCGGGTGGCCACGCCGTTGCTCGCCGTCGTCGTCGCGATCGAGGCCGCCGACCTCGTGTTCGCCGTCGACAGCGTGCCCGCGGTCCTCGCGGTGAGCGACGACCCGTTCATCGTCTACTCGAGCAACGCGTTCGCGATCCTCGGCCTGCGGGCCCTGTACTTCCTGCTCGCCGGGCTGCTCGAGCGGTTCCACTACCTGAGCAAGGCGCTCGCGTTCATCCTGGCGTTCATCGGCGTCAAGCTGTTCCTGCAGGCGGGCCACAAGACGATCAGCACGTCGATCCCGGAGATTCCCTCGCTGCTCAGCCTCGGCGTGATTGTCGCGGCGCTGACGGCAGCGGTCGTACTCAGCCTGCGGCGTCCCCAGCCGGAGCCGGAACTGGAGCAGCCGACGGCAGCCCCGCGCGAGTTGACCGAGGCCTGAGCGACCGCCCTCGTCGAGTCATCGGGTGGCCGCTGCTGACGAGCAGCGGCCCCCCCCGCAGTTCACGCGATGTCAGGGCCCTGGGGCTCAACCGGTGGTCGCACACAAAGTCCCTTCTTCGAGGCTGAAACGGTGCCCATGAAAGGCGTTTGCGTGTTGGAGCCGACGAAGGCGCACACGAACTAGCCTCCGCGCGTCGCAATTCGGCTTCCAGCACGGACTTCGTGTGCCGGGCCGCAATCCGGTGACGGGGCGGGACGAAGCTGGCACCAACTACGCTGTAGTGGTCGTAGTCAGCCGCGGTCCATCCGCTTTGATGACAGCGTCAGTCGCCGCCTGACTCAGTTCGTCGCCGGCCACCGCGGCATGTCGGGGTCGTCGGCCGCCAACCTGTTCGTCGACGAGGCCTTGCGCATGGAGGAGCACCCGGGTGTCGTGTTCCGGCAAGGGCCGGCGGGCCGCCGGGCCGTCGTCATGGGCGGGCCGGATGTGTGGGAGATCGTTCGATCAGTGCAGGACGCACGTCGGGCTGAGCCCGACCTCCCGTCTGATGACGTGCTGCACATCGTCAGCGCCAACACCGGCGTTCCCCGGCGACCGCTCGACATCGCCCTTCAGTACTGGTCCGCGTACCCGGACGACGTCGATGTCTTCATCGGCGGGGCGCGCGACGCGGAGCACCGGACGCAGCTGGACTGGGAACGCCGCGAGGGTCTACTCGCGCCGTGACGGCCGACGTGCGCTTGCTCCTCGACGAGATGCTGAGCCCGGCCGTGGCCGAGCAACTTCGCCAGCGAGGCATGGACGTCGTGGCTGTCGTCGAGCTGCCGCACCTCGTGTCGCTTCCGGACGAGGAGCTACTGGTCGAGGCGACCATTCAAGGGCGCATCCCGGTCACGGCGAACGTCCGCGACTTCGCTGCCTTGAGTAAGGGGTGGGTGGCCAGGCCGCAGCAGCACGCTCAGCACGGGCTTGTGTACGTGAGCTCGCGGGCGTTCCCGCAGGACAGGTCGTACGTTGGCGCTCTGGTCAGTGCTCTTCCCTCGGCGGTGCGTCAGGGGATGCTCCCGGTGGCGGGAGGGGAAACCTTCTTGCGGCGCTGACAGCAGTGTGGCCCGTGGCTGACGGGTACGCCGCCGCTGAGCCCTGAAGGGAGGTCCGGATGACCGACGAGCGGGTAGCCGATGGTCCCGCGGCTCCCGATCGCGTCACCTACCTGCTGATCGACGGGGAGAACCTCGACGCGACCCTGGGCGTCAACGTCCTGGCGCACCGCCCCGCCCCGGACGAGCGCCCGCGGTGGGAGCGGGTCCTGTCGTTCACCGAGCGGCTGTGGGGCCAGCCGGTCAAGGGCCTGTTCTTCATCAACGCCAGCTCCGGCCACCTGCCCATGGCCTTCGTGCAGGCGCTCACGGCGATCGGTTTCCGGCCGGTGCCGCTGTCGGGGCCGCCGGGGGTCAAGGTGGTCGATGTCGGCATCCAGCGCACGCTCGATGCGGTGTCCGCCCGTGCTGGCGACGTCCTGCTCGGCAGCCACGACGGCGACTTCCTGCCGCAGATCTCGGCCTTGCTCGGCGGCGACCGCCGGGTCGGGCTGCTGGCGTTCAACGAGTTCGTGAACGGGGGTTACGCCGAGCTCGCGGCGTCGGGGCTGCGGGTGTACGACCTCGAGCACGACGCGGAGGCGTTCAACAAACCCCTGCCGCGCCTGCGGATCATCGACATCTACGCGTTCGACCCCGCCGGCTTCCTCTGATACCCCGCGCAGTTCCTACCGAGCCAGCGGCCGGGGGGGCCTGACGCTGCCCGGCCGGCCGGCGCTACGCTGCGCCGGAGCCACCAGGGACGGGGAGAGTGCATGCGCTTCGAGGACATTCGCCGGCAGGGGACGACGCCGCTGGGAGCGCCTGCCTACCCCCCGGGTGGTCCGTACCGGTTCACCAACCGCGAGTACCTCAACATCACGTACCGCACCGACATCGAAGCATTGCAGCGCGTGGTGCCCGAGCCGCTGACCGTCGCCGAGCCGCTGGTCCGCTTCGAGGTCATGCGCATGCCCGACGTCACGGGGCTGGGGTCGTTCTCGGAGTCCGGGCAGATCATCCGGGTCGAGTACGAGGGGGAACCGGCCGACTACCTGCACGCCATGTACGTCGACAGCCTCGCCTCCATCGCGAGTGGGCGTGAGATCAGCGCCTTTCCCAAGAAGCTCGGGGCGCCCGGGCTGTACGTCGACTCCGACACCCTGGTGGGGACGCTCGACTACGGGTCGCTGCGCGTCGCCACCGCCACCATGGGCTACAAGCACGCAGTCATGGACGAGGCCGATGCCCGCGCCGAGATCGGCGCGCCCACCTTCGCCCTGAAGATGCTGCCCGGGTACAACCGCAGGCTGCGCATCTGCGAGCTGGTCCGCAGCCAGATAACCGATATGACGATCAAGGGGGCCTGGAGCGGGCCGGCCCGGCTGCAGCTGTTCGAGCACGTGCTGGCGCCCCTGGCCGATCTGCCCGTGCGCGAGATCGTCTCGGCCAGCCACATCTTGACCGACCTGACCCTCGGTCGCGCCTCCCTCGTCGTGGACTACCTCGCCGAGTAGCACGAGTTCCGCGTCACCAGCCCCCACCGCACAGCCCGACAGGAAGGCCAGCATGGCCGACGAAGTTCTCTACGAAGTCGACGGCCACGTCGCGACGATCACCCTCAACCGGCCGGAGCAGCGCAACGCCGTCAGTCCCGAGCTCGCGCTCGCCATGACCAGCGTGATGGAGCGGTTCGAGGCCGATCCCGAGGTCTGGGTCGCCATCCTCACCGGGGCCGGCGCGATGTTCTCGGCCGGGGCAGACCTAAAAGCCATCGCTGCCGGGCGCGCGTCCGAGCTCAGCGTCGAGCCAGGGGGCTTCGCCGGTTTCGTCCGCTACCCGCGTACCAAGCCGGTCATTGCAGCGGTGCGCGGCTTCGCCCTCGCCGGTGGAACCGAGCTCGCACTTGCCTGCGACCTCGTGGTGGCAAGCAGCGACAGCGCCTTTGGGCTTCCCGAGGTCACCCGCGGCATCGTGGCGTCCGCCGGTGGGCTGTTCCGGCTGCCTCGGGTGATCCCGCCCGTCCGGGCGCGCGAGCTGATCCTCACCGGCGAGCGGCTCCCGGCGGAGGAGGCCTACCGCCTCGGCATGGTCAACCGGCTGGCCAGCCACGACGAAGTGCTTCCCGCCGCCCGCGCGCTTGCGGAGCGGATCTGCGCCAACGCCCCGCTCGCGGTCCGAGAGAGCCTGGCCATCGCCCGTGACGCGCTGCAGCTGAGCGAGCAGGAGGGCTGGGAGCGCAGCGCCCAGGCCTCGAACCGGATCCGGCACACCGAGGACGCTCGGGAGGGGCCGCGGGCGTTCGCCGAGAAGCGGCAGCCCCAGTGGACCGGTCGCTAGCAGGAGAGGGCTCAGCATGGTTGCCCCGCTGGAGGGTGTTCGGGTACTCGAGGTCGCCGGCTGGATGGCGGCGCCCGGAGCCACCGCTATTCTGGCCGACCTCGGCGCCGACGTCGTCAAGGTAGAGCCGCTTCGCGGTGACGCGGTCCGCGGGGTCATCCGGCAGCCGGTGCTGCCTGAGAGCGGGGAGCCGGTCGACGCCGCGTACCAGATGGACAACCGCGGCAAGCGAGGCATCGCCGTCGCGCTCGACCGCCCCGAGGGCGGCGACCTGATTCGCCGCCTGGTGACCAGCGCCGACGTCTTCGTCAACAACCTGCTCGCCCGGCGGCAGGCCAAGTTCGGGCTCGACGCCGACACCCTGCTCGCCGTCAACCCGCGGCTGGTGCACGCGACGATGACCGGCTACGGGCTACAGGGCCCCGACGCAACCCGGGCCGGCTTCGACATCACCGCCTTCTTCGGCCGCGGCGGCATCACCCACGCCATCACCGAGCCGGGCAGCCAGGCCCCACGATCCCGTGCCGCGCAGGGCGACCACACGGCAGCACTGGCACTGGTGACCGCCATCCTGACCGCATTGCGGATGGTGGAGACAACCGGGGAGGGGCAGGTGGTCGACGTCAACCTGTTCGCGACCGCGGCCTGGACGATCGCCACCGACCTGTCGGCCACGCTCGTCGACGGCGAGAACCCGCCGTCGACCGGGCGGCGGTACCGCAACCACGCGCTGCACGAGAGCTTCCGGTGCGCCGACGACAGGTGGATCTTGCTGTTCATGCCCGAGCCGCACTGGTGGCCCCGGTTCTGCGAGGCGGTCGGGCATCCCGAGTGGGCGAGCGACCCGCGGTTCGAGACCGTGCTGACCCGGCGCGAGCACATGCCTGAGGTCACCGACCTGATGGACGCGCTGTTCGCGACCCGGACGCTGGCCGGGTGGGGCCGGCTGTTCGACGAGCACCGCTTCATCTGGGGCCCGGCTGCCACGATGGCCGAGCTCGCCGCCGATCCGCAGGCCGAGGCGATCGGCCTGTTCCCGGAGGTGCCGCTGGCCGGCGGGGGGACGGCGCGAACGGTGGCCGCCCCGATGCACATCCGCGGCGTCGACATCAGCCCGCGCGGTGCGGCGCCACGCGTCGGCGAGCACACCCGCGCCGTGCTTACCGAGGCGGGGCTGTCGGGTGACGAGCTGGCAGCGCTTGTCGAGGCTGGGGTGGTCGCTGAAGGAGCATCACCGGACTGACCTAGGCGCCGCGTGCGGAAGCGCCGTCGAGGGGGCCGCTGACCTCTTGCGGCCCGGCGGCTGTGGTTACGCGCCCTGTTTCCGGGCCTCCGCCCGTGCCGCGTCGCGGGCGGCGAGGACGGCAAGCTGCTCGCGGTCGCGGTTCTCGGTCATCTGCTCGTAGCTCTGGCCGCGGAAGCGATCGTCGCTGTCGGCGCTGAGCATCTCGACCGTCCCGGGCGAGAGCTTGGGGTCGCCGAGGTCCTTCCATCGCCGCGCCATCCCCGGGCCGAGGTGCTCCAGCAGGTGGCGCAGTCCGCCGGGGCCGCCGCCGAGGTGGTAGCTCTCGAACGGGCCCTTGGTCGCCCAGCGGGGGCCGACCGACTCGCTGACGATGGTGTCGAGCTCCGCCGGGGTCACCACGCCCTTCAGGACCAGGCTCACGCACTCGCGGAACATCGCCGACTGGAGCCGGTTGGCGACGAAGCCGCCGATCTCCTTGCGCAGCACGACCGGCACCTTGTCGAGCCAGCGGTAGAAGGCGACGACGGCCTCCACCGTCTCCGGCAGGGTCCGCTGTCCCGGCACCACCTCGATCAGCGGGATCACGTGCGGGGGGTTGAACGGGTGGCCGATGACGACCCGGCCCGGGTCCTTCATGTCGCGGCTGATGTCGCTGGCCATGATCCCCGACGACGACGACAGCAGCAGGGCGTGGCTCGGCGCGGCTTGCTCGATGCGGACGAACAGGTCCTGCTTGAAGTCCACCTTCTCAGGGCCGTTCTCCTGCACCACGTCGGCCTGGGCCACCGCGTCGTCCAGCTCGGCCGCCATCGCGATCCGGCTCAGCAACTCGTCGGGGTCACGGGGGCCACCCGGCAGCGTCGCGGCGAACTGGCGGACCGTCCCGTGCACGGTCTGCTCGAGGTCCGCCCGCGGGTCGGTGACCTGCACCTGCATCCCGTACGCCGAGAACAGCGTCGCCCACGACAGGCCAATGGTGCCGGCGCCCACGACGGCAGCGGTTCGGTACTGGGCGTCCGGGTTCTGGTCGGGTGCCTGCTGGTTCGTCGTCATCTGCGCCATCCTTGGTCTCGCGCGGGCGTCGCAGGAGGGTCCGTGCTCGCCGCTGCCGGTGCGCTCTCGTTGCCCCGGCGAGAGCCTCGCGACACCTCATCCGCAGCTGCCCGCCGCCGCCGCAACCTGCTGTCGAGCCTGGCGAGGCGCCGTGGTCCACTGTCCGGCGAGCAAGCCGCAACAGGTGAGGAGTGGCGTCGTGGTCGCACCGCTTTCCGGCATCCGGGTCGTCGAGGTCGCCAACTGGATGGCGGCACCGGGCGCCGCCGCGATGATGGCCGACCTCGGCGCCGACGTCATCAAGGTCGAGGCGCTGCGGGGTGACGCGATGCGGCTCGCGACCCGGCAGCCGGCCGTCGGGCCGGGCGCGCCGCCGCTCGACGCCAGCTTCCAGATGGATAACCGGGGCAAGCGCGGCGTGGCCGTGGCGCTGAACCGGCCCGAGGGGGCCGAGCTGGTGCGCAGGCTCGCCGCCCGTGCCGACGTCTTCATCAACAACCTGCTCGCCGACCGCCAGCGCAAGTACGGCCTCGACTCCGCCTCGCTGCTCGAGGCCAACCCGCGGCTCGTGCACGCCTCGCTCACCGGCTACGGGCTCGACGGCCCCGACGCCGCGCGCCCGGGTTACGACATCACCGCGTTCTTCGGTCGCGGCGCGATCATCGAGTCGATGTCGGAGCCGGGCAACCTCGCGCCCCGGATGCGCCCGGCCCAGGGCGACCACACTGCCGCGCTCGCCCTGTTCTCCTCCATCCTCGCGGCGCTGCGGCTCGTCGAGGCGACCGGCGCCGGTCAGGTCATCGACGTCAGTCTGCTCGCGACCGCGGCATGGACGATGTCGACCGACCTCGCACCCACGCTGGTCGATGGCCAGAACCCGCCCGCGCTCGGCCGCCGGGGTCGCCCGCACGCGCTGCACGGCAGCTTCCGGTGCGCCGACGGGCGATGGATCTTGCTGTTCATGCCTGAGCTGCACTACTGGGACCGGTTCTGCACCGCCGTCGGGCGCCCGGAGTGGATCGAGGACCCCCGGTTCGCGACGCACCCGGGTCGGGCGAGCAACATGGCCGAGCTCACCGCGCTGATGGACGAAGTGTTCGCGACCCGCACGCTGGAGCAGTGGGGGACCCTGTTCGACGAGCAGACGTTCATCTGGGCGCCCGCCTCGACCGTGGCCGAGTTGGCCGCCGACCGGCAGGCCGTCGCCATTGGGCTGTTCCCCGTCGTCGACCATCCGGTGTCCGGGCCGTTCCCGACGGTGGCCTCGCCCATCCGCATCGCCGGCACTGAGAGCGGGCCGCGCGGGCCGGCACCGGAGGTCGGGCAGCATACGGCCCAGGTGCTGGCCGAGCTGGGCCTGCCGGAGCAGGAGGTCGCAGCGCTGGCGGCCGCAGGTGTCATCGCCGCGGGCTGAGCGCGTTACCAGCCGGTGTCGACCGCGTGAACCAGTGGCCCTACGCTGCCAGCACCGTCCGGCACCGCCGTGCGGGGACAGTTCGAGGGAGCAGAACCATGCAACAGCTCAGCGGAGTCGACGCCAGCTTTCTCTACATGGAGACGTCCAAGGCGTGGGGTCACGTCAGCGGGCTGGCTGTCTTCCGGCGGCCCGACGTGCCCGGCTGGTCGCCCTACGAGGCGCTGCGCGATCGCCTCGCGGCCTACCTCCCGCAGCTGGAGCCATTCCGACGGCGGCTGGTGGAGGTGCCGCTGGCGCTCGACCACCCCTACTGGATCGAGGACCCCGACTTCGACCTCGAGTTCCACATCCGTGACACGGCCGTACCGCCGCCCGGGACCGACGACAAGCTCGCGGCGCTGACGGCTCGCCTGATCGCCCGCCCGCTCGACCGGTCGCATCCCCTGTGGGAGGCGTACGTGATCGAGGGCCTGTCCGACAACCGCTTCGCGATCCTGACCAAGCTGCACCACGCGGCGATCGACGGCGCGGCCGGCGCCGAGCTCATGGCGCTGATGTACCAGCCCGAGGGCACGGAGTCGCCGCCCGTTCCGGATGCTTCGCTGCCCAAGGCGCCGCCCGTGCCGTCCCAGGCCGAGGTGCTCGGCCGGGCGCTGACCGACGTGGTGCGCAAGCCGACGAAGTACGCCCGCCTGCAGGTGCGCAGCGTCCAGGCCCTCGGTGAGCTCACCCGCAACAAGGGGCTGACCGGCCTGGCAGACCTCATGAGAACGTTGCCCAACCCGGTCGGTGCCAGCCTGGGCCGCCGCCGGTCGAACGGGCACGCCGACGGCACCGACGGGGCTGACAGTGCCCAGACCCCGCCTGTCGCTGCAGCGCCCATCACCCCCTTCAACGGGGCCATCAGCGGCAACCGCAGGGTGGCGTTGCGCTCGGCGTCGCTCGAGGACGTCAAGGCGTTCAAGCGCGTGGCCGGGTTCACTGTCAACGACGTGGTGATGGCGGCGTGCTCCGGCGCGCTGCGGACCTACCTCGAGGAGAAGGACGCCCTGCCCGACCAGCCGCTGGTCGCGATGGTGCCGGTGTCGATCCGGACGGGACAGGAGAGCGACCCGTGGACCAACCGGGTCTCGGCGATCTTCCCCCCCATCCCGACGGACGAGGCCGACCAGAAGGTCCGCATGCAGCGGGTCCACGAGGCCATGAACGAGGCCAAGGAGCGCTTCAAGCTGATGCCGGCCGACGTGCTGACCCAGTACGCCGACTTCGCGCCGCCGGCGCTCGCCATCCGGGCGGCGAGCGTGGCCAGCCGGCTGCGGGTCGCCGACCGCGTGCGGCCGCCGTTCAACCTCGTCATCTCCAACGTGCCGGGCCCCCGGCGGGCCCTCATGCTCGACGGCGCCAGGCTGGAGCACTACTACCCGGTGTCGACGATCACCGACGGCCAGGGGCTCAACATCACGCTGCAGAGCTACCGCGACATCCTCGACTTCTCCCTCGTGGCCGACCGCGAGCTCGTCCCCGACGTCGAGCACCTGGCCGACCTGCTGGAGCAGGAGTTCGCCTCGCTGCACGCGCTGCTGTAGGCCGGGGTGTCGGAAGGCGCTCACTCGCGGGGTGCTCCTTCGTCCTCGTCGTACCCGGTGTGGGGGTGGGGCACGGCCGCGGACGAGCCACGCGCCGCGGACCTCGATGCCCTGGCGCCGGCGGTGCACCGCACGACCGGGGTCGACCTGCAGGCTCCCGAGGCGCCCGCGGGCCTGCCCGAGCTGTCCGCATCGCGCCGGATCGGCACACTGCCGGCGCGATTGCAGGCGGTCGCCAGCACCGGCGTGGCCGACCGGCTACGGCACGGGCTCGGACGCTCCTACCGCGACGTCGTCCGCGGGCTTCGCGGGCAGGTGCCGCATCCGGCCGATGTGGTGCTGCGCCCTCGTACCGAGGACGAGGTCACCGAGGCGCTGGAGTGGGCCGCCCGCGTCGGCGCGCCGCTGGTGCCCTTCGGTGGCGGAACGAGCGTGGTCGGCGGCGTGGAGCCCATCGGGCTCGACGCGCCCGTCAGCCTCGACCTGACCCGGATGGCCGGGCTGGTCGAGGTCGACTCGACCAGCCGAGCGGCCCGGCTGCGGGCCGGCACCCGCGGCCCGGACGCGGAAGCCGCGCTCGCCGAGCACGGCCTCACGCTGCGCTTCTACCCGCAGTCGTTCGAACAGAGCACCGTCGGCGGCTGGGTGGCAACGCGAGCCGCCGGGCACTTCTCTACCGGCTCGACGCACGTCGACGACCTGGTCGAGTCGGTGCGGGCGGTCACCGGGGCCGGGGTGTGGGAGTCGCGCCGGCTGCCCGGCTCCGGCGCGGGCCCGAGCCCCGACCGGCTGCTGCTCGGCAGCGAGGGGACGCTCGGCGTGGTGACCGAGGCGTGGCTGCGCGCCCAGCCGCGGCCGGTGCACCGGTGGTCGGCGGTGCTGGGCGCGCCCGACCTCGCGGCCGGTGGCCGGGCGGTGCGCGCCGTGCTGCAGGCTGGCCTCACGCCGGCGACCTGCCGGCTGGTCGACGCCGCCGAGAGCGCCCTGTCCGGCCTGCTCGCCACGGACGAGACCGCCCTGCTGCTGGGCTTCGAGTCGGTGTACGCGCCAGTCGATGGTGATGCTGCTGCCGCCCTGGAGCTGTGCCGCGCGGCCGGGTTGCGTGTCATCGAGTCCGGCGACCGCGGGTCGTCGAGCCAGGCGTGGCGCTCGACGTTCCTGCGCGCGCCGTACCTGCGGGAGTCGCTGGTGCTGCTTGGCGTGCTCGTCGAGACGTTCGAGACGGCGGTGCCGTGGGACCGCTTCGACGAGCTGGTCGCCAGGGTCAGCACCGACGTCGGGGATGCGCTGCGCCGGGTCTGCGGCGGCGGCAGGGTCACCTGCCGCACCACACACGCCTACGTCGACGGGGTCGCCCCCTACTTCACGGTGCTGGCCCCCGCGCGGCGCGGCAGCGAGGTCGCGCAGTGGGACGAGGTCAAGGCCGCGGCAAGCGATGCGCTCGCGGCCTGCGGCGGCACCATCACCCATCATCACGCGGTCGGGCGCGACCACCGCCGCTGGTACGACGCGCAGCGCCCCGAGCCGTTCGCTGTGGCGTTGCGTGGGGCGAAGGGCGCGCTCGACCCGGCCGGCGTACTGAACCCAGGGGTGCTGCTGCCGGGCTGAGGTCTGCCGATCTTCGGGTGCGCCTTCCCGGGGGCCGCATCTCGACGTGGGATGTTGGTCAGGTGGACTCTGACCAGGTGGACTCTGATCAGGCGGACGACGCCACCCAGCTGCGATGGTTCCTCACCGCCCTCGAGCGGGGCAACCCGGCGACGGAGCTCGACCGGCACCGCGGCGACGGAGTGGCCTGGACGCACGGGAACACGGTGATCCCCCTCGTTCACGGCGCCAGCTACTTCAAGCGCCTGCACGAGGAGCTGAAGGGTCTCGGAGCCGATGACCGCGTCTACTTCACCGACTGGCGCGGCGACCCTGACGAGCGGCTGCTGCCGGGCGGCCCGACGATCGGCGACGCTCTCGCGAGCCTTGTGCGGGCCGGTGTCGAGGTCCGCGGCCTGCTCTGGCGCTCGCACTCCGACCACGCCTCGTTCAGCGCGCAGCAGAACGACCACCTCGGTACCCAGGTCAACGAGGCGGGCGGTGAGGCCTTGCTGGACCAGCGCGTCCGCCGGTTCGGCTCCCATCACCAGAAGCTGTTCGTCATCCGGCACAAGGACGACGCGGACCGCGACGTCGCTTTCACCGGCGGCATCGACCTGTGCCACGGGCGGAGGGACGACGCATCGCACAACGGCGATCCGCAGACCCAGCCGATGGACCGCCGGTACGGCAAGCAGCCGGCGTGGCACGACGCCATGCTCGAGCTGCACGGGCCGGTGGTCGGCGACCTGCTGTTCACCTTCTCCGAGCGCTGGGACGACAAGCATCCGCTCGACCGCCGGACCCCCTACCGGATGGCAGTGCAGCGCCGCGCCCGGATGCCCCGCCACCCGGCACCGCTGCCGGAGCGCTTTCCCACCCCGTCGCCGAAGGGCAAGCAGGCGGTGCAGGTGCTGCGGACCTACGGCCGCAAGCGCCCCGGCTTCCCCTTCGCCCCGGGCGGGGAGCGCAGCATCGCGCGCGCCTACACCAAGGCCTTCTCGCTGGCCCGCTCCCTGATCTACGTCGAGGACCAGTACCTGTGGTCCGAGCCCGTGGCCCGCGGCATCGTCGAGGCGCTCGAGCGCTCACCCGACCTGCATGTGATCGCGGTCGTGCCACGATTTCCCGACAGCGACGGTGCGGTCAACGGGCCGCCGAACCGGGTCGGCCAGATCACCGCGCTCGAGCTGCTGCGGTCGGCCGCCCCGGAGCGCGTCGGGGTGTACGACCTGGAGAACGCGGCGGGCGTGCCCATCTACGTGCACGCCAAGGTGTGCATCGTCGACGACGTCTGGTTCACCTGCGGCTCGGACAACTTCAACCGCCGCTCGTGGACCAGCGACAGCGAGCTCACCTGCGCCGTCGTCGACACCGAGCGGGACGAGCGCGAGCCCCGCCGGCTCGACGTCTTCGGCGACGGCGCCCGCCGGCTTCCCCGTGAGCTGCGCCTGCAGCTGTGGGGGGAGCACCTCGGGCGGGATGTGGGGGATCCCGAACTGGTCGATCCCGTGCGCGGCTTTGCCGCCTGGAAGCTGACCGCAGCAGCGCTCGACGCCTGGCATGCCGGCGGCCGCCGCGGGTCCCGACCACCGGGGCAGGTGCGGGTGCACGACCCGGTGCCCGTCACCCGGATCCAGCGGCTGTGGGCCGAGCCGATGTACGGCCTGGTGTTCGACCCGGATGGCAGGTCGCGCCGCGAGCGTAAGGCCGGCATTTTCTGAGGCAAGCTGCGCTCGGCCCCTGGTGCCCGTACCGGTCGCCAGCCGCCCCAATCAAGTCGGTAGCGTTGCGTCATCACCCCCTCCTGCTTGGATGACGCTTGATGACGCCTCCTGATGCGGCCCTGGCCAGCGCCTCGCTGGCCGCCAGCACCCCGCTCGACCACGTCGATGTTTTGATCATCGGGGCCGGGCTGTCTGGCATCGGCGCGGCCTGCCACCTGCAGACCGAGCTGCCGGGCAAGACGCTTGCCATCCTCGAGGCCCGCGAGGCCTCGGGCGGCACCTGGGACCTGTTCCGCTACCCCGGCATCCGGTCGGACTCCGACATGTACACGCTCGGCTACTCGTTCCGCCCGTGGCCGGGGGCCAAGTCCATCGCCGACGGCCCCTCGATCCTGGAGTACATCCGCAACACCGCCAGCGATCACGGGGTTGACAAGAAGATCCGTTATGGCCTCCGGGTCGTCCGCGCCGAGTGGTCAAGCGACGAGGCACGGTGGACGGTCGAGGCGGAGCGGGTCGGCACCGGCGAGCGGGTGCATGTCTCGTGCAGCTTCGTGTTCTCCTGCACCGGCTACTACCGCTACGACCAGGGCTACACGCCGGTCTTCCCGGGCAGCGAACGCTTCGCCGGCCAGATCGTTCACCCGCAGCACTGGCCGGAGGACCTGGACTTCACCGGCAAGCGGGTCGTCGTCATCGGCAGCGGCGCCACAGCCGTGACGCTCGTTCCCGCCATGGCCGACCAGGCGGCACACGTGACGATGCTGCAGCGCTCGCCGAGCTACGTCGCCTCCCTGCCGGCTCGCGACGCCATCGCAGACCGGCTGCGCCGGTTGCTGCCCGCCAAGACGGCCTACGCCATCGTGCGCTGGAAGAACGTGCTGCTCACCATGCTCAGCTACCAGATCAGCCGCCGCCGGCCCAAGCTGATGAAGGCGATGCTGCGCAAGGGGCTGCAGAAGAGTCTCCCTGCGAGCTACGACATCGACGCCAACTTCAAGCCGCGGTACGAGCCCTGGGACCAGCGGTTGTGTCTGGTGCCCGACGGCGACCTGTTCGCCGCCATCAGCAGTGGCCGCGCCTCGGTCGAGACCGGCCTGATCGAGACGTTCACCGAGAAGGGGCTTCGGCTCACCTCGGGCAAGGAGCTCGAGGCCGACATCATCGTGACCGCGACCGGGCTCAATATGCTGGCGCTGGGCGGCGTGACGCTCGTCGTCGACGGTGAGACCGTGCGGCTGTCGGACACCGTCGGCTACAAGGGGATGATGTTCAGCGGCGTTCCCAACCTCGCTGCCGCGATCGGCTACACCAACGCTTCGTGGACGCTGAAGTGCGACCTCGTAAGCAGCTACGTCTGCCGGCTGCTGGCGCACATGGAGGAGCACGGCTACCAGCGGGTCACGCCCCGGTGGACGCAGCCGACGCTGCCCAGCCGCCCCTTCGTCGACCTCGCCTCCGGCTACGTCCTGCGCTCGGTCGGTGACTTCCCCAGGCAGGGCGACGCGGCGCCGTGGCGGCTCTACCAGAACTACCTGCGTGACCTCGCGCTGTTCCGGTACGGCGATATCGAGGACGGCGCGGTCGAGTTCTCGTCGGCTGCTGAACCAGCAGGGGTGGAGCAGCAGCGGGCGGCCGCCTGAGGCGTCCGCTCGGTCCCTGAGCGACACAACCCGATCAACAAGTGGACGTTCTGCCCGTAACGCGAGTTGACGTCGATCAGGATGTGTCGGCGCGCGACACATCCTGATCGACACCTGCCCGAGACGTCCGGGTCGTCCGACCCAGACGATCACGTTGTGTCCGCCCGGTCCCCTGCCAGTCAGGGGCTGGCCACACCGTCTGCTGCCTGCTGGAGCGCGGCCACGTCGATCTTGGTCATGCCGAACATCGCCTGCATCGCGCGCTGCGCCCGCTGCGGGTCGGGGTCGGCGAACAGCTCGTCCATTCCCCCGGGTACGACCTGCCACGACAGGCCGTACCTGTCCTTGAGCCAGCCGCAGGGCCCCTCCTGCCCGGCCTCGCCGAGCCGCTCCCAGTAGTAGTCGACCTCGTCCTGGTCCTTGCAGGTGATCTGGAAGGAGACGGCCTCGCTGAAGGTGAACTCGGGTCCACCGTTGATGCCGACGAACCGCTGGCCGTCCAGCTCGAACTCGACTGTCATGACCGTGCGCGCGGGACGCGGGCCGGCCTCGGTGTAGTGAGTGACGTTGACGATGCGGGAGTTCTTGAACACCGAGATGTAGAAGCCCGCCGCCTGCTCGGCCTCCGTGTCGAACCACAGGTTGGGGATAATCTTCTGCTGCATGGCACTGCGTCCTTTCGTGCGGCGGGAGCTCGCTCCCCGGGGAATCGTGCGACCTGTAGACGGTGGTGGGGGGCCGAACTCATCGCGGTGGTGAGCCGCGCAGCGATCGTTCGATAACACTGGTCGTATGAGCCCTCAATTCCGTGACGCGCACCGCCGGTTGAGCAGGGTGCCGGGATTGCTCGCCCTTGCGGTCTGTATCACCGCAGCTGGCTGTTCGCACTCGACAATTGGTGAATCGCCGACCGTGGCCCCGGTTGAATCGTCATCCGAGGCCGCGCCTGTCGCGCCTGTCGCGCCGGTCGTCGTCCCCAGCCCTTCCGTGACGCACCGGCCAACGCCGCAGGCACCTGTCACACGCAGCCTGCAGCCGCTGCCGACCACAGCAGCAGCCGTGCCACCGGCTCCGGCACCCGCCCCGCCGGCGCCCGCGGGCGGTGGTCTTGCCGGCCGCACCATCGCCATCGACCCGGGGCACAACGGCGGCAATGCCAGCGCGCCGGGGTTTATCAATGCGCTGGTGCCCGCCGGCGGATTCAGCAAGCCGTGCGACACCACGGGCACCTCGACCGATGCGGGATACCCCGAGTACGCGTTCACGATGGACGTCGCGAGCCGGCTCGCCGGGCTGCTTCGTGCCCAGGGCGCGAACGTGGTGCTGACGCGGTCGGACTCGAGCGGGGTCGGACCGTGCGTCAACGTCCGCGCCGGCATCGGCAACCAGGCGAACGCTGATGCGGCGATCTCGATCCATGCTGATGGCGGCCCCGCAGCTGACCCCGGCTTCCACGTGATCGCCCCCGGGCTCGCGCCGGACGGTGGCAACGCGGCCATCCTGAGCAGGTCAGCTGCCCTCGCGCGGTCGGTCAAGGTCGCGTTCGCAGCGGGTACCGGCGAGCAGACGGCCGCCTACGAGGCCCCCGGGCTGGTCGTCCGCGACGACTTGGGCGGGCTCAACCTGTCGCGAGTGCCCAAGATCTTCATCGAGTGCGCCAACATGCGTAACCCGAGCGATGCCGCACGGGCGACCTCAGCGGAATGGCGGCAGGAGGCTGCCGGCGCCATCTTCAACGGGCTGCGGACCTACCTCGGCGGCTGACGCCCGCCGCTACCGGGATCAGCGGATGTAGACCGTCGCGTTGTTACCGCCGGTGCAGACCGTCGGAACCCCCACGACGCAGTACATCGAGTAGTACGTCGAGGTGACCGGGGCTGTAGGCAGCAATTGTCCTTGTGCCTCCGCCCTCGTAGTAGTACTCGCTCTCGACGCTCTCGCCGAAGGCGCAACTGGTGTTGGCGCCAACGCTGAGATTGCCACCGCAGGACGCGCCGACGTTGGGCGCCGGCACAGGCACAGGCACCGGTGCGGGAGCCGGAACGACGACGGTGGGCGGCGTCGATGCCGGCGCTGGGACGGGAGTTGCCGCCTTTGCCGATGCTTGGGCCTTCAGCTTCTGCAGCTCAGCTGCCATCGACGATTGCGCCGCCTTCTGGGCTTGTTCGCTCGCGCCGGCCTGCCGAGCCCGGGCGAGGTCGCTCTGCGAACTACCACTACCGCAAGCCGAGAGCGCGATGGCAGCAGCCGCCAGAACGACGACGGGCGCACCACGCCGCACACTGTGCGTGACCATGTGCATGCGACCTCCATGTCGACGCGAAAACCAAATCTATTCGGTTCCGGGGCCGCGCCTTTAGCCCAAGCGGCGCAACTCGGTACGGCATCGTTCAGGGTCGATGAGTTGGTCAGGCAATGAATAGGGTGCCGCAGGTGTCCCGCGCTGGTCTCGGTATCACCGAAGTTCGCCGAGTCGGGGCTGTAGTGACGGCGCCCTGGCCATGTCCGGCCTACTTGACATCGCGTACAGTAGCCTTGACACTCGTCGACGTGGGAAGGACATCAGCCCGCGGCTGCACCAACGCCGTTCGTGCAGCGCGCCAGGCGGCAGGCCTGACCCAGGCCGAACTCGCCGCGGCCGCGGGCGTGACCCGGCAGACCGTGGTCACGGTCGAAGCCGGCGACTACGCGCCGTCGGTCTACCTCGCCCTCGCCATCGCTGCCCATCTCGGGACGACAGTCGAAGCCCTGTTCGCCTGCCAGCACGAACGGGTTAGCACCCCTCCAGGAGGCACGCCGTGAGCACTATTCGCCAGGACCCCCTCGTCCGAGCCGGACACTTCGTCGGTGACTTCGGTAGCCACTTCTACGGCGAGGAGCGCCAGCGCGACGTTTGGAACGAGGCCCAGGCATTCGGCTTGCAGCTCGCGGTGTGGGCCACGCTGACTGCGGCAACGATCACCGTCTGGTCGGTCGGCGGCGCCGCCGTGCCCTACGTACTGGGAGCCCTCGCGCTCATCGGCGTGGTGTGCCTGCTGACCGTTGTGTACGCGCAGCGGCTCGGGGTTGACGTGGCCCAGCCGCAGCGGTTGCTGCGGCTGCGGCTGCGGCTCGTGCCCTACGGCGTGCTCGTGCTCGCTCTGGTGGCCGGGGTGTTGCGGGCCCAGAACGACGGTTCCGTCTCCTTCACAGGCGGAGTGACGTCGGGCGCACTCGTCGCCGTCGTCATGGTGGCGCTCATGGCCCGCCGGTCGAGGGCAAGCGGCTCGTGCGGGCCCACGCCGGTCGGCTAGCATCGGACGTATCGGACAGACACCGCCCATGCCACACGATGGAGGTGCAACCCCTGGCATGTGTGGGCAAACCAGCAAGCAGCAAGCCTCGATCAGATCACCCCTGCACGTCACGTAGTTCTGCATTCCCTCGCGCCTGTCTGACCCCAGCCGTACTGAGGAGACACGGATGTCCCGCCAGCGATCCCCGCGCGTCCGCAAGGCCTTACTCATCCCCTCCGTCGTATGCGGTGGAATGCTCACGGCGACCAGCCTCGGAGCCGCCCCGGCCCTCGCGGCCCCGCCCCCGGATGCCCACTCGAGCCCGAGCGGTTCCTTACACGCGGGGCTGGCTCCGGGGCAGCAACCGCTGCCTAGCGCGCCCATCCCCTCGGCGCCCATTGTCTCGGCCCCGGTGCCCCCGACGCCCGTCGCTCCGGCTGCCGCGAGCGGGTCGATGGGCTCGGTCGGCCCCAGCGCTCCGACGGAATCGGCCAGCAGCACCAGCACAAGCGGGGTCCTCTCCGGCAGTGGCAGTGCCGGCATCCCGCCGTCCGCGTCGCCCACCAGCCCCGCGGCCATCGCGTCGAGTCCGACAGCCACCTCGGTCGCACCCGGCACTGGGATTCCGAGCGCGGGGCTCGCACCTGCCGGGGGCGCCGCACCTGCAGCTCCCGCAGTCCCGGGCGGTGCGGCCCCGGCCGCCTCGGGCCCTGGCGGCGCCCACGCCATCCCCGCCCCCAGCAGTGGACTCGGCTCGGGCAGCCCCGCGGTCACGGCGGGTGGAGGAGCCGCGGCTACCCAACCAGCAGCGCCCCGCTCGTCGTCGGCGGCGCACCCAGCCTCACCCGGTAAGTCAGCTGCTAGGGCACAGCCCGGAGCTGCTGGCTCGCTCACCACGAAGGGTGCAGCAGCGACCGTTCCTGACCCGGCGTCGGCGACCACGCCCGGCGGACTGCCGCGCCCGGCCCCCGCTGGCGGAGTGGCAACCAATCGGGGCAAGGCAGGCTCCGCGGGGGCCACCGGGTCGGCTGCAGATGCGGCGACACCACCCGAGGTGGCGCGCGTCAGCATGAGCAAGTCGTCGGGGGTGCGGCGGGTAACCTCGGCCATTGCCTCGACGCTGTCGGCGCCCGTCCGCCAGCTGCCAGCAGCAGCGGTCGACATCGCACCCTGGCTCGGCCTCGGCCTCGCCGCCGGACTCGGCAGCGCAGCCGCCGCGGCGTTGCGGCGTCGTCGACGCGACTCCACCCGCGACAGCACGGCCGATGCCCGCCTTCGGGATGAGATCGACGCCATGCGCTCGCTTGCCCGCGTGGGGTGAGCGCTCTCGTTGTCACCGTCGTCAGCGTGATGGCGGTGGTACTCACCCTGCTTGCCTTGACCACGCTGTGGTGGCAGCTGCATGCCTGGCGGACCCCGACGACGCTGGCGGGGGTCGGCTTCACCTCCGGCGACGGCCGTCCACAGCTGACGTTCAGCCTGCTCGTCCCCGGCCGGCACGAGGAGGCCGTGCTGGAGGCGACGCTGCGCCGGCTGCTCGCGATGGACCATCCCGCGTTCGAGGTGCTGCCCATCGTCGGCCATGACGACGCCGCCACCCACGCGGTCGCCGCCCGGGTCGCTCGCGACCACCCGGGCCAGGTGCGCGTCGTCGTCGACCACAATTGGCCCAAGAACAAGCCCAAGGCGCTCAACACGGCGCTCCCGCTGTGCCGGGGCGAGGTCGTGGGTGTCTTCGACGCCGAGGACGAGGTCGAC
>JAABUP010001264.1_pt1 | contig 53164 bp, 72 predicted proteins | sample 5559201 | NCBI WGS metagenome assembly JAABUP01 (sample SAMN10711887, study PRJNA513373) | rock metagenome | isolation source: Antarctica rocks | place: Antarctica | reverse complement strand
TTCCCCCCTTCTCCCCCCCCCCCCCCTCTGCAAAAGGGTTTATAGTTTGCCTGCATGAGTTCTTGGAGTTCTAATTGGTTGTCTGTATCTTCCTGAGTCACTGCATCGTGCCTTGCCACAATAGCAGGCATACCACATGCTTGCTGTACAAATAGAAGGTTCATGGCTTCAATGAAGACATACCCCATGTTGCTTGGATCTTTGGCTACATAAATGTATCTGAGCAGAGTGAGTGTGCGTGTCATACTATACCCAAGGCTCAGTGACTCAGGCAATGCAAGCAGGAACACAGTAATTCAGCTGATCACAGGCTGAGAAAGAGGTGTCAGTCAGTGGCATGTTTCACTTGTCCTGATCCTGCTGTCGTGTATGTAGGGTACTTCCCTGACCACACGCTGACTGAGGACTATGCATTGGGCATGGAGATGAGACGCACCGGGTGGAGGGAGGTGTATGTGGAGGATGAGCTGGTGAGGGGGTCAGCCCCTGACAAGGTCAGGGGGGCCTTTGGACAGCGTTCCCGCTGGTGTAAGGTGACACTCTCAGACATACTTAAATAAAGAACACAGCCTTTTTGATGATCAATGCTCTGTAATATAAACACAAAGGAAGGTTTTATAATGCTTAAAAACAGCCATTTGTCAGCTATCTGGGCATTGGCCCTGTTCTTTCTAATTGCCTGCCAGCTGGCTCGGATGGTTGAAATTCTTGGCTGGTTTTGTCTGTTACCTGATATCTCTGGAAAGTTGGTGTGCTACAGTTGAAGGTCTTACAGCCAGTGTGCTGCAGTGCTTTAATACCACGCACCTCGACACATTCCAGCACGCATGTTGTGCTTGTAGTGAGATGCAGCAGGAGCGCTTCTCAACAGCATGCATTCATCTGGCCATGGTCAGGCAGATGGCTGGCCATGAGCTATCATGCATGCCTGTATTGTGCCTGCACAGTTTGGAAGTGTCTCAGTGTGCACTTTCCCAATGCTGTGACAGCATGCTTGATCTGACTATAGGGGCCATACCAGATGCTGTTCAGCAATAAGAGCCCTCTTTTTGCCAAGGGCCTCAACATCTTCTTCAGGATCCTCTACCTCTCCCCCTGCTACATCTACATCGTTAGTGCCCTGGGGACCCCAACCTTCATGGCCATACCCATCATCTATATCTGGGCGGGACGATTCCCTGCTGTGCTGTCCGCCACCGTGATCAGTTGGATGATTGCCTACACAGTGCTGTCTTACATGATCAAGTGCTATGTGCGTCCTGGCAGGAACATCCTGCATGACTTCAGGTATGCACTGTCTACTATCATGAATGGGGTGGTGCGTCGTACTGTCTGCCACTATGAGTGGAATGAGGCATTGTACTGTGTACTATTACATCTCAAACTGTGCCTGCCGACACTGTACTGTCTTACATGATCAAATGCCGTGTGCAGCCAAGCAGAAACAATTTGCACAATTCGCCGCATCTTTTGCAATCATACCATCAGTAAATGCCAAAGCAGTCTGATCTGTTGCAACTGACTGCTATGCCAAGAGCTGTAGCGTCATCCGCAGCAAGTGGATCACATGTATCCTCTAAGGGCTGGACTGCTCTGCTGACCTTGAAACTTGTCATGCGTTGCCGCCTGGCATGCAGATCTCTAATTCTGGCCCTCACCTAGAACTGCTCTTGCACCTTCCAAGGCAGTTGCTTATGCTGAATGCAGATTTGAGACCTTGCTGCGTGAGTGCAGGTCGCACTGGAATGCAGAGATCAGCACCAAGAATTTTTGGTGGATGTACTGGAAGGCTGCTGTCAGAGGCTCAATCAGCAAGTGTGGCTGCTTCCAGCTAGGGTTAGTCCCCTTCCCCCCTCCCCCCCTGTATATTTTGCATGCGCCCCAGGCTATGTGCCTCAAGGCAGATAAAAGCACCAGCAATGCCCCAGTTGCATGGACAAGGTCTGTGCACAGACAATCTGGGGTGCGTGTAGGTGGACCCCAGGGGCGGGAGGGGGCAAGGCCAACAACTGCTACACCAAGCTGTGTGAGGCCCGGGGTGACCTCTACCCCATGGTCTTCTTTGCCGTCGTGATCACAGGTAAGACATGCAGCGTTCCATGCATTCCAGGATGCTGCAGTCGTCTGTTATGCTGCATACTTGGCTGCTAGTCTGGACATGACATCCTGTTGTCCGGCCGAGTGCACAAATGCTGATGCGTGTTTGAACATCTGTGGCAGCTATATCGCAGTCTAACATGTCTTTCACACATAGTCTGCCTGCCTCAAAGCAAGCCAGCACTGCTGTTCTCCTCCTTGCTGTTTGCAGTGTTGTTGCAGTCTTACACAGCTGCTGTTTGTAGAATTGCAATATATGCACTCTTGTTCCTGGCTCTTCACTCACTATCAATGGTGTCAGAAGTATGCAAGCAAGACCATCAGTGGTGATGATGAGGCACCTCAGAAGTAGTAACAGGAGCAGTATTATGGTTGTGTAAGGCCATGCTTGCTGATTGTTGCTGTGTTTGATGCAGTCACCATTGTGTATGGCTTCTTCATGGTGGGGGCAGGTGCAGAGTTTGTAGGGCCCTTGGGCATTTCCCTCATCTGGGCAATTTACCATGCAATTTCCCCATGGCTGCTTATCTTCTACACCATCCTGCCATTCCGCCATGAAGTCGAGAAGAACAAGATCTACTACAGCCTGGGTCGCAGCATCTTCTTCATCATTGTCAACCTCTGCTTTGTTCTGTCCTATGCATGCTTTGTTGCATGCATTGTGTTGGCATATAAGACCAAGAACCTTGGAGCATACAACAGTGGGTATAACAATGGTGTGTACCATCTAGGTGTCAAGGAAACGTTCAAGTACATTGGGGATGGTAAGACTGTCTAGACATATCACTGAGCGGCCAAGACTGTATGTCTTGATTGCAGACGGCACTGAATCGTAGTTGTGCTTGCTGCCATTTGAGCGCTGGGACAATCTGAAGAACGCATATTGATATTGCCGACAAAGACAATGTTGATTACGCACTGCAAAGCAGCACTGTGACTAGAGTCCCTCTATTATGTATTTGGCTAAGAGTGCCAGCACTGAGTGGGTTGCAAGTCATGCATGTGCAGTGCAGCAGCAAAATCCGGGCTGTTCCTTGAAAAATCTCCGATTTGCTAGGGCGACTTGATCTAGATTGAATTAGATAATGGTCAGTAACTGCAACGCCTGTACTTAAAGAGTATGTATCGAAGTTCAAAGGTAGTCATTTATCGACAAGAAAGCAACTCTTTGGATTTTGTGGTACTTACTCGCCCCCATGTGACCAATATATCGCCATCTTGACTAAAAGCTGCCGTTGAGTAGACTAACCAGCAGGGAGCTAAAATCTGACCTTCTCACGCCGTCGCTGCTCATCGAGTTGTTTGTGCTCGGCGACTGCCTTTGGTCGTCGCAGATCTTATCGGGTGATTCTCGAGCGCGGTACAATCTGGGTTTGCCCCGACAGTTGCGCGAGCTAGCACGAGCTTGCAATTGCCCAGCAGGCTGATAGGTTGACGTCAAGGACCCCCTAATTGGAACATTTCGTGCAAGACCTTTGAGAAAGCGAAACGAGCAAATATCATGGACGCACCAGAACATGCTCCGCCCACGAAGGGCGCAGTGGACGCGAATAAGGCACCAGCTGGAGGTTACGGAGATGTCATGGAGTTCAACAACAAGTTGGACGTGGAGTACAACCTGCCCATTACATCCAATCGAAACGCCAAGTGGTGGGTAGCTCTGCTGCAGGCACACCCTAATTTCTGCCCTGTTTGCATGGCTTACGGGTTTGTGAGGCACTATCCCGCCGCCGTGTTCGTTTAGTTGCGCACGACGCATACGCATTCAACTCCTCAGCTTGCGTTCGACAGCGGCACAGCACAACAGTGAGAGCTTTCGACGCGGCTTTACGAGAGACGGGGTTATATCTCGCCATCTGAGCAGACTTTTGTTCGGTTCAGGTGGTATTCTGCCTTCCACAACGTCACTGCTATCGTCGGCGCTGGAGTTCTAGGTCTTCCTTCAGCCATGTCATATTTGGGCTGGCCAGCAGGCATCGTTGTTTTGGTCCTATCCTGGATCATTTCTCTGTATACCCTGTGGCAGCTTGTGAAAATGCACGAGATGGATGGCCGCAGATTCAACAGATACCATGAGCTTGGACAGTATGCATTTGGTACGCCCGTTGTCATACTAGCCCGTTGTCATACTAGCCTACTATTGCTGGAAGTCATTGACTGACACCCTCCCCAAGCTGCATGTAGTTGTGTGCATTGTGTTGCCCAATGCTGGGAGTCTACAGCGGAATGCAACTGGCTGGCTGTGGTATGCTAGCTTTGTGTTGACTTTCCCTGGAGAGAGACATTGTCTGTGTGTTTGCCAAGTTTTTCACAATATTTCTGAGCGGTTTTGGATAATTGCAGGACCCAAATTGGGCAAATGGATCATTATGCCTCCTCAGCTGATTGTCATGATTGGTTTGGGCATCACCTACAGTGTAACAGGAGGCAGCTCCCTGCACAATTTCTACACAATTGTGTGCCACAAGAATGGCATGGGCGAGTGCCATTCAGCTGGTCTATCTGTCTGGATTATTGTCTTCTCAGCTATTCACTTGGTTATCATTCAGGTGACTGCCTGCCATTCCATTTCTTTCATGCTATCTTTGCTCTTGCCTGTGTCTGTGCATGCGCTTGTCTGTTCCTGTGCCAGTGTCTATCTGTCTGTGCATGCATCTTGCAGTCAAAGTGCCTGCTGTCCTGCACTTGCAAAAATTTTGTACCTCTGAAATTACAATGCTGAAGGTGCTGTTGACCACCTGCAGGCGCCCAACTTCAACTCCCTATCAGGAGTGTCCCTGGCTGCTGCCTTCATGTCCCTCTCCTACTCAACCATTGCCTTTGCTGGCTCCATCAATGTGGGCAGGCAGCCAGACGCTGTGTACAACCTCAATGGCTACTCCAAAGCTCAGGGCATCTTTGGTGTATTCAATGCGCTTGGAACGGTGGCTTTTGCTTATGGAGGCCACAATGTCATCCTGGAGATTCAGGTGGGCTTCTGTCTGTGCATCACCACAGCCAATCAAAACAGCTGCATCTGTATTGCGTCATGGGTGGATGCTGGGTGATCTGTTTCCTTTTCACTGCAAATGTGTTTGTATATAGCATGTGCTGCAAATGATGGCTCAGAGCTCTGTTCAATTCAAGGTTTGTTGCAAACTCAGTTGCCTCTCAGTTGCGATGTCTCATTTGGTGCACACCCTGAGAGTATTTGACTGTGGTGCAGGCTACCCTCCCTTCCAAGCCCAACCAGAACACCTCAGTTCCAATGATGCGTGGAGTGTACGTTGCCTATGCAGTGGTCAGCTGGTGCTACTTTGGTGTTTCATGTGCTGGCTACTGGGCCTTTGGAAACAACGTGATGAGCAATGTCATCTTCAGCATTGGCCACCCCAAGTGGATGGTTGCCATGGCTGATCTGTTTGTTACTGTCCACGTCATTGGAAGTTACGAGGTATGTTTTGTCCCATCACCCTCACTGTTTTGCTGGTCAATCACGTTCATCGTGATGTGTGCATGCATGCACGTGTACATGCTGTTTTGCTATGCTTCAGGCTGCACACGTGTTTGGGCATGCCTGTGCCCATTCTGCACTGCTGTGCTCCAGACTGTGGCCAGCTTACCCTCATGTGTAGTCTATGCCAGTGAAAGCGGCATTGTCCTGTTCCAAGACGGTGTATGCTGTCATTGTGCAGGTGTACACAATGCCTGTCTTGGATATGATTGAGTGCTCATTGGTGAAGCACAGAATTCCAAATGGCCTGCCCACTCGCCTGGTCTATCGGAGTCTATACGTCTGCTTCACTGGCTTCCTGGCTTGCACAATCCCTTTCTTCGGTGATCTGATGGGTTTCATTGGAGCTCTGGGAACTGGTCCAACCACCTTCTGGCTGCCATCAGTCATCTGGCTGGTGCTGAAGAAGCCTGGCATGGGCAACTGGCATTTCTGGGCTTGCTGGGTTTGCATCTTCCTGGGAGTCCTGGTCACCATCGTTGGTAGCATTGGTGGACTTCGCGGCATCATTGCTGATGCCTCTACATACAAGATCTACCAATAGGCACTGCCCTCCCTCATGTGCCCTTCATTGACCACAGCTGTGGGCAATCTGCTGGGAGAACACAGATCCGGAAAACTCAGGCCCTTCATTGACTACAGCTGTGGACAACCTGCTGGGAGAACACAGATCAGGAAAACTCAGGCTATCAGCAACACATGGTGTTGTTGCTGATGCACCTACAGAAAGAGTCTCTGGTTCAATCTAGCAAGCTGGGGAGAACGTAAAAAGTTGACATTGTTCCTTTGGTTGGCTACATTCAAAGCTTCGTTTGGCATGGTGCGCAGCTGATGTGTTGCAATAATGTCTTGAAGACAATTGGTCTTGACTTGTGCCATTGCATATTGCAGATGTGACTTTGCTTATAAGCAGATGACGCAATGCTTGTGCTCCTTGGTTGCTCAGAGTTGTTGGCAGTTCCTGCAGACCATTACGGTGTGCTCCTTGGTTGCTCAGAGTTGTTGGCAGTTCCTGCAGACCATTACGGTACATCAGTCATGGTGTTTTAACCTTCATGGTGGCACTTTGGCCTGTCAGGATTTCTTCTGTCACGTTAATGTTGTGTGCGCACTATCTCCTTATGTTATGTCTAGCTGGAAGTTCGTCTGGCAGTTTTGTATAGATCATGGCATGTATTTGTGTATGTATTTCTTGTTACGTTGACAAAATCATGATCGTGATGCTGCGGCTTGTAACCACACTTTCTGACCTCTGGAAACTACGTGCAACTGCCTGTGGCTTCGTGACTATGCATGAAACGCTTTGTAATGGCAATTTCACGCACAGTGTGTTGTCCTTTCTCTGAGCCATGCTGCGTTGTGCACACATATTTGTAGTGCGCCAAGTGTGCCCAAAGTAGTCGAGCAGGGGGCAAAAATCGGAGAACGTGCATCTTGGTACCAGGCCCACACGGCAAATGTGCGTGCGTGGTTGCACTTTCAGCTTAGAGGCAGTTGCCCTCACGAAGGGAAAGTCTAGGTGAGTCAAGAGACTGATTTGTCCAGTGCGGCCTTGCAGCTGCCATTTGCAATCTGTACCAGAAAGGGGGCTACTATCAGCACTGATGCCATTCAAAGCACTGAGTATTTTGCAGCACAAACACTTCAGATTGTAATCATTCAGCCTTCTGCATATTGCCTGCTTGGCTGCTCTCTGTGGCCAGATGTGCAAGAAACTCTGACAGCTTATGCTGGTAATTCACAATGACATTCACAGCCATCACAGCTGAAGTCAGAATTCCTGCATGCCAACCATCATTGCTGCGCTCTACATTTTTGCGCTCGTTTTGATAGAACTGCAGACAACATGCAGTGAGCAGCAACAACAAAAACCACATGTTCTTCAGCTGTCAATTCAGCTGTCTGTGACAGCCGATATGTCTTGGACATGCATGTTGTACACAGCGACAGTGCAGCAGCTGCAGCTCATATGATAGGCACAGCACAACAGATATACCCTGCATGTAAGGCGTCAACGCAACATAAGGCGAGTTTGAATACGGGTTGTCAGCACGCTCCGCTGTTGTTTATGCTGTACACGATATTGCACCAGCATGTTTGCAACTGCAACATGATGCATTGCCTGGGCAAGCCAAGCTGAAAGGCTGCTTACCAATTCCAAACAGCACATACAGGGCCGCATTCACGTTCAGCGCATCATTGTGCTTCCAATGATATCGCACCAGCAGATGTTTTGGCCAGCGTGTACTGTTCTGGAACTCATTCAGAAGCTGCTGATGCTGCCATAGATAGTACTTTGGTACGGGCAGTACCTGTAGAAGCAGTTCTACCATTGGCCAATCACTGTGAAGATGGGCAGAGACCTTGCACCTTGGGGAAGGGGGAGGGGGGGGGGGCGGCGTGGTTGGGCTGTAAGTGTCTGCTAGCATACAGTGGTTCGTGGATTGTGACAGCAGCTGTTGTGCCTTGTAATGCTCAGACTACTAGCGCATGTGATGCACGGTCTGCCCATGCTGCAATGTGTTGTTCCAAACAGTGATGCTATTGTGCATCACTGACAAATGCATAGAGATTCTTTGCAATTTTAAAGGGTGGTTCGTGTGCCAGGGAGGCCAAACATCCATGGCTGATACTCCTGGACTGCTGCATTCAGGCCTATGCAATAAGCTTGATGGCCTAGAGACTGCTGTAACTTAGCAGTCTCCGCACTGTCTGCCTGTTGAGTGATCAGAACTTGCCTTGGCTTTGGCAGAGGCCAGAACATCAGCCCTTTGTGTCAGCTCAATATCAACCAGTGGCGCTGCTGGCGCATGCTTGCCGATGATCCTCAGCCAATGTGTCACCAAGCGGTCATCTGCAAGACTCAGCCAGAACGTGAGCTGAGCAGCCTTGGTTTCTGAATGTTGTGCGACAGCTACAGTAAGACCCCTTACTGAACAAGACTCACAGCAAAAGATATGTTGAGTGCAATATGATAAGTAGAGATGGCCTACTTACGGTCAAAAGAGAAGGATATTTTATAATCGTCTGAGGCGTGCTGGCCCTTGGGGTATGGCAGGGGAACTGCTACCTATACAGCCAGACTACGATGTACGTGCTGAGCAGATATAAGTGTTGCCATGCAAATCGGATTATAGTCCTACCACCCTGTCCTGACCAAATCGTGGGCAGTGTCTTCCTAACAGGTCGTGCCAGGTCGTGCGTACCTGCAAAGCAAGGTTTAGTCGTGATGCAGACCATGCTAGAACACATAGTAACTTGACGCAATTGCACTGTGATGTACCCCGTGAAATTGCGCCCTTCTTGCTGTTGGCACAAATTCCCCGTCCTGATAGTTGGCAGCGACAAGTGAGACACTGCAAGCACTGATCACTATGCTCAAGAGCAGAGCCGTGCTGGTCATCATTCGGCGCTCATGAGCACGTAAGCGACTTTGACCGTTTTCTTTTAAGGGATGATGTATACAGTGGCGCGCGTGCAATCATGCTGTTCAGAGGTGCATCAAGCGGCAAGGATGACCTATCGTGTTATTACTGTTCTGTGCACATTCTGTGCACATGCTTGTTAGTCACGCACCTGCACATCCTGCAATGCAAGCGGCGAAGCTGGTCATTCGAGTACATGCACAGACTGCTGTTCGCTGGAAGGTTAGGCTTTATTCAATCTCAAGTGCTTCCTCTCCAGTCTAAGGTGCCATCTTGCATATCAAGTGGTGGCTGTATAGTCAGACGAGCAAGCATGAGCCTCTATCCCACCCTCGACATAAAAGGCCAGACAGTTCTGATCACTGGTGAGCAAACAACACCTTCGGCGCAGTCAATGTCAAGCCTAGGGTTATACGCCCGCTATCAGCTGCACCGCACACCAGCAACTTGCTGCATGCTTGACTCGGCATGTTTTTGTGACAGGTGCGAGTTCTGGCATTGGAGAGGCTTGCGCTTGGAGATTTGCAGAAGCTGGATGCAAGCTTATCTTGACTGCCCGAAGAACAGATCGTTTGAATGCATTGTCTAAGCAACTGTCAGAGACCTACAAGGTACACGGGTGTAATATGCATGTGTGCAGTTATATCATGGCAATCACATGCATGCATGGACATGCGCGTGAATGCATGCAAACATGTGTGGTGTCACCAGGTGCCAATTCACACTGTAACTCTGGATGTGCAAGATCATGAGAAGACTCAGCAATCTCCAGCACAGCTGCCAAAAGACTTCCAAGAGGTGAGGTTGCCCCAAGTCAGATTCAGTACTGTCTGCTTTAGACTGGTGCTGTCAGGCGTTGACTCATTGCTTGCTGCGTGCAGGTTGACATCCTGCTGAACAATGCAGGGCTAGCATTGGGAACAGCCAAGGTGCATGAGAACAGCATTGAGGTAAAACCCATTTTCGTGCTGTGCTGCAGGCCTCTGTTGGTGGTGTTTGGGATGTGTCAAAAGCATCGTGCACCATGACGGGCACTGGCTGCAATTTGCATGGCAAACAATGCCAGCTCACCACTTTTGGGCTAGTATCAGTTGGTGGTGTCTGCTGTTTAGCAACATGTCTGACTTCTGCAGAATGTCCGCCAAATGGTAGACACAAACGTGACAGCTGTTGCTATATTGACCAAGCTGTTTGCGGCTGGAATGGTCGAGCGCAACAGAGGCCACATCATCAACATCTCATCAGTTGCAGCCCATCATGCCTATCCAGGTAAAAGGTTCTCTCCACAGCTGCAGTCAAGTTCAGTATATCATCACAAATTTGTATATTGAACATGACGATGTCAGTGCCCTGTATATCATGTGGGACTGCCGTGTGCTCTTGTAGAGCTGACCGGTTCGCAGCAGGCTGGGGCATAGTAAGCCATTGTGTGTGATCAAAATGCTTGACTTGCTTTTCTGCAGCCCAGTGGTATCCATTTCGTCCATTCTTCTATGACTTCTGCTGCAGGTGGCACCATCTACTCAGGCACCAAGCACTTCATTGATGCCTTCACAAACTCAGCCAGGCATGACCTGGTGGGCACTGAAAACTCTTCTACTCTAAGGAGGGTTCTTGACTTGAGTGTAATGCTGTTGGCTTGGGCTAGCTGTGGCCCCACACCCCCACCCCCCCTGCTTTGCTTATTTTGGGGGGTGAAGTGGGCCTTTTCCAGTTTAGCCCCCTCAAACCCTAGCTAGCTAAGCGTACTCATCAAACTTGTATTGACAGCAGTTACTGGATGCTTTATGGCTTCCCAAAGTCTTGCATAAATAAGCTTTGCTTGGCCTTTCTCAACACACAACACAACACCCCTTGGACATAGCACTGCTGTTGCTGTTGTCAACCACCTTGTAAGTAACACCCACTCTCACAGTTTTATATATCCAGTCTGCTTGCATACCAGTCTGCGCAGCATACCCTTGTAGTCACATGTGTACTTTCAAGTCAGCAGCTCTACTTACTTACTTACTTACCATGACTATTCACAGTACTGTAAATATAGCCTCCAAGACGCATTTCGATGCATTTCAATGCATGGCACAGCCTAACATAAGCTTGCTTGACTGCATGCTGTATCACAGTACTTCTATCATCCAGGCATGTCACCGGGCTCTGCAAAGCAGCGCACCCTTGGGGACGTGTAATCTGTCAAGGGACCTGCAGCAGAAGTTCAAATCTTAATCTCAATGAGTTTCGTGTTGTTACGAAGTCTGTGTGCGTTTGTGCCCTCTTCTGCAAGAAAGCGCCGACAGCGGCAAAAACGCTGATGGCACCCGTACCTCAGCAGTTCTGCTTACGCATCATTTGTAGCATTTCGGCGGTCTGAACAGTATGCCGGCTGCAGCATCTCACAGAAATCTTGGCAGCAGCTCAAGCACACGCAGTCCTGTGCAGCGGTTGTCGACGTTGGCCCCGTCGCCAGGCTCCCCTTTGTCGCCCTTTACGTACCGATGGCCGCAAGACGAGGTGAAGGAGGTCGTGCAGAAGGCACAGTTTCTGGAACTGGTTCGACACTGTGGATGGTTGCTCAAGCAACACGGGAACGGGCCTCACCCTACTTGGAGCAAAAGATGGGTGAGCCACAGATTGCCTGATGCATGTCTCTGTAAGCGCCAACCTTTGAGTGCCTGAAATAGCTTTACTTGCAGTTCTACTTGCTGGACGATCGCTTGTGCTACACGGATGAGCCTGGAAAGGTGGAGGATGTGCGTTACATCCCTTTAGACCGCATACCAGTGAGAGCATTGCCCAGAGGTTATGGACCACAGATTGGTGTAACTGTGATAGAGGACAGGTACCAGTAGCACTTGCACAGCATGGTTGCAACTGCACAGCACTGTTGCAACAGCAACAGTTACGTCAGCAATTACAGACTTGAGGTCATGTATCGGTGCTGCTGAGATAGCTTTGCTTAGCTTTATTGCTGCGTGAAGGCGTCTACACAGTCTTGTTTGTCGCAAGTTGTCTTTGTGGGGCAATAGTCTGAGACTTTTGCAGGCAGATTGATAAGCCTGAGCTGCCAGCACAGTCAGCCAAGAGGCGGGCCTGTGTATTCAGCGTGCAGTGTGGCACTCACACACATTTCATGGCAGCAAGCACAGCAGCAGAGGCACAGGTCAGCACATATGTCTTTACTGCTCATTTATTTGCCTCTTCTTCCTCTTCTTCTTCCTGCCATATCAACCTTGATAGTCTGTCTGTGCAGTTGTGGGTGGATCGCATCACCCAGACATGGGTCCACTGCAGCAAGTTCACAGGACGAAGCATCAGAGCGCGCAATTTGGAGGACTCCTTCGTGCACAGTCAGCAGCACTTGCTGCAGGAAAATGCTGCCTTGCGCCAGTCCTTGGAGGACTTGACAAAGCATCAGGCAGAAAAGCAGAGCCACTTTGACTTGACTGACAGGTATGTAGCTCAGCCATTTGGTGCAGACTGTGAGCTTGGCACCACATTGCATCTCTCTGGGTGATTAGACCTGGCTTACAGTGAATTGTGGCAAGTCATCTGCAGAATAATCTGCAGATTGCAGACCGTTGTGTTGGCCTACACAGGTATATGTACGACAAAATTAAGCTTGTACACAACACATGCAGCTTCACACCTGCATATCCATCCTGGATCCGTGGCGCAGTGGATTAGCGCGTTGGACTTCGGTGTGTGCGAAGCTATCCAAAGGTCCTCGGTTCGATCCCGGGCGGATTCGATTTTTGGTGTACTGGAGACTGTATTTTGCAGTGTAGTGGTGTCTTGGAGACCTTTATTGTGTATTGGAGATTGTGTTTGCCAATGTAGTAGTGTCTTGGAGACTTTTTTGTGCATTGGGGATTGGGTTTTGCAGTATAGTAGTGACTTGAAAGGCTTTTTTGGTGCATTGGGGATTGTGTCTTGCAGTGTAATAGTGTCTTGGAGACTTGTTTGGTGCAATGGGGATGGTGTTTTGCAGTATAGTAGTGTCTTGGAGATATGTCACATGCCATGTGGTGTGCCTACAGAGCTGAGGTCCAGCCATGTGTGGCATCATGCCAGGCATTGCACCCAGACAGCAACACATCACACGTTTGTGCATCATAGACATCGTTCACGTCATTTGCATCCTCACACAGTGGCTCTGGGCTGGACACCCTCACGCTGGTCCACCCTCACACAAGGGCTTTGGGCCGGACAGCTGGATGCTGGGCTCCTCACCTTCAGATTCCCATGCCTGTCCACACAGCAATGGAATGCTGTTTCGACCAGAAGACAACATTGCTCGGCCGGGTGACGGCACAATCTCTATCACCATACATGCACTGATCTCTGCAGGTCGCAATCCGTGTCACTGCATGGCACCCCAGAGCCTGTCAAAGCTAACCCTGCCCCCATGCCTGCCAGCAGCCCCCCTGTCACCCACACCTCCCTCAGTGTCCCAACTCTGCCTCCTGAGGGCCAGCCTGACTCAGCTCTGACGGGCCCACTACCCTCTGCCTCGCCCTCCATGCAGCGGCGCTCACCATGGGAAGAAGAAGACTGGTCAAGGCCGTCAGTTGAGCTGGTCACATATGAGCTGGAGTTGGACACCGCTTCCTGCAAGGTCACTCTCTGCAAGCTACACCTTGAAGCCTCACCTAGCAGAAGCTGGCTGCAATCTGGCTTATGCATCATGCATGTCATCAAATGTAAAATCAGACATCGGCTGCAGCGTGATGATAACAATGCATAGCCTGACCTGATTGACTTGCATACAGCATTGTTGAGGAAAACCTAGCATGTTCCATCCGTCTGATGTAGCACTGCCTCCCGCTGGCAGGCTAACATTGTGACAAGCAAGCAAGCAAGCAGAGCATGTGTATATTTGAAAGTCAACAAGTAAGGTTGGACCACAGCCTACAGTGATTCTCCTCTCTGGTAGATTCGCAGTTTCTCAGCGCAGCGACCTGCTCGTGGCATGCAGGGTGCCGGCACAAGCGCACATGTAGTGCTGGAGCTGTTTGGGGGTGAGGGTACCACCCCAAGTCATAGCTCAGGGGTGCACTGCCTTGAGCAGGGCCCATACCAGCCCATTCCCTTTGGACCTGGCCAGACTGATGCCTTCGAGGTGAGGAAGCTGCCTTTTCTATAAGGCATTTTTGAGAGTTTTTGATTCGGGGTGTTCCATTGCCGCTCTAACAGTCCTCACAGCTGTAGCTTGAGACTAGGCTCTTCTGACTGAATATGCGCAAACCCATCACAGCAGCCTGAAACTGTTGGCGATTGTTGATGCACATGAAGCAATATCTGCAGATCAGCTCTCATGCTTGCAGTTGACCCCTGGCTTCTAAATCATTCTGAAACACATTGTACCATTCATCAAAGAGATGTTGACTAGTCTGCACGGGCTAGATCCCATTTGCATGACAGAACAGCATTGCCTGAAAGCTGAACTTGCGTCCCTGCTCACCATCACAGAACATACAGCCTCCCCCGACCCCCCGGAACAGCAGTCACACACTCAGCTAGACCCCCAAGAGCCACTCACACTGTACTTCATTCAGTCATTCATTAAACACATGCCTTCCCTCAAGGTCAGGTACACACACATTTGTCATTGAACGTGTGTCCTCTCCAAGGGTCAGGTATGTACAGTCCTGGTCCTCTCCCTGCATGAGGTCCTGTTCTGGCAGCTGGCATATCAACAGTTTGCTGTGCAGCAGCTGAAAGGCTGTCCACCCAGCTGGGCAGGCAAATTGCGCTTTGGTGGCTATAGCCAATACTGTGGCCAGAAACAGATTCATTGTACAGAGGGGCGGTCAATGCTTTGATCAGCTGTGCAGAGGGCCGGTCAATACTTTGATCAGCTGTGCAGAGGGCCGGTCAATGCTTTGATCAGCTGTGCACACTACAAGGAATGATTGACAGCACCCACTGAAACGTGTTTTGCATACACGCCTGTATGACCGCAGCACCAACGAAAGGCCTTGCTGGGCAAAGCCACAGGCACAGCAAAGCCTCTTTTGCTTAAGCAGACGTTGCAAGCTCATCATCACTCACAAACACACCTGTGCAATAGACTTGTGTTTGCCTGCTGGTCACAATGCAGCCTGCAGCTTCACATCCGTTTTGCTGTGGTGCATTGATACCATGGTGGCAATGCAGGTTCGGTGTGAGCGACTCAGCGAGCTGGTCATGGTGCGAGTGGCTCATGACAGTTCAGGGCAAAGCCCTGCATGGTTCCTGGAAGAGATACGTGCAAAACTCAAGGTAGCGTACAGGGTCCATCACACTGCACCACAGCACTGGACCAGTAACCTGGTTGTGCCAGTAGCATGAAGATGCTTGTGCTAAGCATCCACCACTACATCAAGCCGCTTACTGTGTCACAAGGCGGGTCCATGTTCAGTCCATCAAAGGATGGAAGAAAATAAGCTCAGAGTCGTGCGTCAGTCATGTTAGGCATTTGTGTCCTTTTCTTTGATACACAACTAGGCTTTTCATGCGTTGATTGATTTGCCTTGGATGTCCAACATGAGTTTCATGAAATTCAGCAGCCGGTCAGCCGGTCAGCTGATTGCATGTCTCGTTCGCTCATGTCAAGTCTGTCCGATGTTGCCCTCAGCATTGTTGTGTCAAGTTTGTTCAGGCTTCTGCATGTTGTTGACCACTGTGCTGCAGGGAACTGAAGAGTGGACTCATTTCTACTGTGGGCGTTGGCTGGCCAGCAAAGAAGATGATGGGTAAGGCCCCACCTGAACCCATGCACTGCCTGCATGACCACACACATGCCACCTGTGGCTTCCATCGAAGTTGCGCACCAATGACACACCAGTGATGCAGGCATTCAACGCCTCATGTGTAAGCAGTTCCCAATGTGTGTTCATGCAGAGAACCGCACACATATGATGCTCTGCGCAACAGAAACACCATGGTGCATCAGCATGTTTGGCTGATGTACTCTGACGAGTGTCAAGCCTGTGCATCCTTTTCCTACCAGACTGCAGGCAGGTTGCAGATATGGTTTCTGTCACATGGTTGCTGTCACATGGTTGCTGTCACATAATTGCTGTCACATGGTTGCTGTGACAATGCCTGGGCTGCTCTGTGCAGGGCCATCAGCAGAGACATCTACAGGGGCAAGCGGCCAGCAGGCGTGCAGTACCAGCTTGCTGTGAAGACCGGTGATGTGAGAGGTGCTGGCACAAGCGCCAATGTGTACTTGATCATGCATGGTGCGGAGGCTTCTGGCAGGAAACATCAGCTGACCGCTGGGCCTCATGACTTTGACAGGCGAGCTTTGTTCTGTGGCCCCATGCATGTAATTGTTTGTCAGCTTGTTTGTATGTCTGCCTGTCCTTCTGTACATCTGCCTGCCTGTGTTTGCCTGCCTGCGTTTGCCTGCCTCTCTGTCTGTCCATGTGTCCGCATGTCTGTCTGTCTGCTTGCATTCACTATCATCACCACAAGCTTTCTGGTAGGCTGCTGGGCCTGCCTAGGTACATGCAGTTGAACTCAAATGTCTCCAAGCAGTTCTGTCGTCGAGTGTGAAGACACCACATTGATTCGTCTGCAGAGGCAATGGTGACAGCTTCACTGTGGAGGACCATGAGCTTGGTGATTTGACACATGTCACAGTAGGGCATGACTCAGCAGGCTCATCCCCAAGCTGGCATCTAGAGGCTCTGCTTATCACACACCTGCCGTCTGGCCAGCAATGGCGGTTTGGCTGTGGTCTTTGGTTTGACCTGCAACAGGGGGATGGCCTCACAGAGAGGGAGCTGATGCCCATCAGGTAGGCATCCCTCCTTGCCAGCTGTTGCCCATCAGATAGGCATTTCCCTTGCCAGCTGTTGCCCATTCAGTAGGCAATCTTCTTATGAGCTGTTGCTCATCACATAGGCAAATCTTGTGCCAGCTGTTGCCCATCAGATAGGCAACCTTGTTGCCAGCTGTTGCCCATCAGTTAGGTAACCTCCCTGCGCTCATATGGAGTTGTACCCCAGCAGGTCAAGGAAGGGCATTTGTCAGCTTGATTGCAGCACTCTCTGCCAGGCAATGCTTCTGATTTGCGCTCTTGCAGTTGCTGATGCTTGTCCAGGAGCCTTAGGTAAACATGCATGTGTGATGTTGATGCTGCTCGGTTTTGGTGCATCATCCGGTATGCTTCTTATCAAGCACCCACGGTATCTGAACAGCAATTGCACACAGAGCGTTGTATCTGTAGTCACCTGTACTCATGCCACAACGAGTGTTGGCAGGCGCACATCAGCAAATCAGAGCAAGTGAGCTGACACGCTTGCTGTCAAACTCTGCATTACAGAACACCACGACCTGCAGGTATGCAGAGTAGGAGGTGTTGAAGTTTTGTGCACACAATTGACAAAGATGCACAGACAGCAAGCAGTACCCAGATTGTAGCAAGCAATGCATCAGCTTCGGCATCAAACCCACCCTTATGGTGCATGCCTCCTGCAGTGACAAGGTCCACCTGGTGTGGTATGCCTTGACGCTATGCACCAGCAACATGCCTGCAGCAGGCACAGACGCAGACATCTTTGTCACCTTGCATGGCAAGCAAGGCACCAGCCCACGCATCAAGCTGCCTTCAAGGCCTGAAGACTTCCTGCGTGGCGGTGAGGACACATTCAGAATAGAGTTGCAAGCCCTGGGCGACATTGTCAAGTTGACCATAGGCCACAACAACAGGGGGCGCAACCCTGGGTGGCATTTGGACCATGCAAAGTTGCTGGATGAAGAGACAGGTAGGGTCTGCTTGTAGCAATTGACTATGCTTAGAATTTACAAGCAGATCACATTAGACCTGCACATCATGCTCTGGGACAGACTCTGGTATGAGTTTTGTATGACTTTTGTATGCAAATACGCTGAAATGACACCTGCATGCTTCAGTCTGGGCATCATGCTGAGGCACCATGAGGAATTGGTAGAAGCTCTGTGTGAAGCTCAGCAGACAAGCACATAGGCCTCATGCATATAGCCCTCTTTCACAGCAGGAGAGCTTCTTTGGTCACGACGTCAAGACACTACTTACATTACAGTAATTGCAAAGTTGACTCATATCCTGGAGCTGCAGAAGGTTCCAAGGGTTCAGCTGTTCGACCAATAAGCAATAAGCAATATTTTCACTATCTGTACAATTAGGCCAAGCTGCCATCAAGATGCACTTGTGACTTGTGTTTAGCCTTGCAGGCACAGCATACCACTTTGCTTGTCATCGCTGGCTCTCAAGAGATGAGGATGACGGCCTCATTGAGCGTGACTTGTTCCCTGGAGAAGCAGAGTCACATGAGTTGGATGTGCAGTACGCCGCTGAGGTCTTCACCAGTGACCTCACCGGCGCTGGCACAGATGCTGATGTGTCCTTGGTGCTGTTTGGACATCTTGGCAACAGCAGGCCTCAAAGCCTGAACGTGAGCTAGTGTGCTGTGTTCTGCCATGCTGCGCTGTGCCATGCTGTGCTGTGCCATACTGTTTGCTGAGAGCTGCTGCCTTTGCCATCCAGTGTTAATGATTCACGACTCTGTCCTGCGTCAACAAGCGTGTGGCATAGAAGCTGGGATTTGGTGAAAGGCATTAATGTGCTGCAGCTGAGTGTGCTGTCACACTGCATGACACAAGTCACCCAAGCAAGCACAAGCAGATGCAGGTATATGCTTTCCAGCATTTGCCACTGCAGCCCCTTCCAACCAGTGACAGCCCACAGCTACAAGGTCAGGACAGCATGCACAGCGAGAAAGGAATAAAGTTGGCCACCTCCTATTGGGGAAAATGAAACTCCTAAGCTGTGCCTACAGGCTCTCAGCCTCACGCATCCTGTCTTGTGCACAGGGCAAAGGCGCTTTTGGTACAGCAGCCGTTGATGTTTTCCAGTTCACCTGCAAAGACATTGGCCAGATGCAGATGTTGCGCATTGGCCACAACAACACAGGACCAAGTCCAGACTGGCACCTAGACAAGGTATCTTGCTCTTGGATCCAAACAGCTGCCATGAAATTTCAGCAGATACGTGGTACAAGTGACAATCACGCGAGTCTCCAAGGTTCTTGAACAACAGCTGACGACTACTGCCTGAAAAGAATTTCAACTAGATGGAAATATACTTTCAACCAGCAGTGATGTTGCCTGTGCTGCTATTGCCACAGCCATGCATGGGTCAAGGACTCACTTCAGCACTCAGCAACTCATGCAAGGGGTCCAAGCAAATAGGCAGAGGTAAACTGGTGTGCATCAATTGCGTGACGCCCTTGGAGGCAGTCAGATGCTTGTGCTGGCCCTGATGCGTTCAGCAAGCCTACACACATGTATTGTCTGACATTCAATAGCTGAGGTTGAGCCACGGCAATCATGATGCTTAAAACAAGCTTGCATAGCACGCAGCTGATGCCTGTTGGCTCAGCCCGCATTGTATTGATAACAGTTGTTGTTACGCCGCATGAGACCAAAACCTGATAACCTCAACATACGCACCCCTGGATCACGAATTAAACCGAACAAGGGTTGGAACAAAGTAAGCTCTCCTCCACCTGCAGCATCCAAAACAGCAGTAATCAAGTTGCAGTCTGTGAATGTCATAGCCAAAGCACGTGCTGAATCCAGAAGTCACAGCAATCACAAGAGTTTCTGTCAAACTTTGTGAGCCAGCAATGCTGGCAGAAAGCATGACTACAGTGCTGATTGCAAGGCTGCTGTGGTCATTGCAAGAGCTTCTTGCTGTGCATGTGAGTGACCACAGAAAAGGAGAAGAGTCAAATTGTCTGCCAAATTTTGCTGCATTCAGGCCCGTAACAATCATCTGCTTGTTTCTGAGTGCTGTGACAAGCGCTGATTGCTGTGCAGGTCATCATCACAGAGAAGGAATCTGGAAGCAGAGCTGTCTTCAAGTGTGGCCGGTGGCTGTCCACAGGCAGAGATGACGGCGCTATCTGTAGAGATCTGTCGCTCTCCCCAGGTGTCCTGACCTTTCTGCATGCTCAGTACTCAGTGCATAGTATTCCTCAGCTGCTCAATGTCTGGGCTCACCAGGGGCATGCTGAGCTGCTTTTGAGTGCTGCTTTGCCAGCTGAGTCATACAGCAAACATGGGTCACTATGCTGAACGTATTGCTTGTTTTCCTTGCATGCAGTCCCCCATCAGAGTCGCTTTGCTTTGCATCTATCACTGAGGGATACAGCAAAGCTCTTAATTGGCACAAACATACTGAGACTGCACACATGGCAATGCATGGTGCATTTGCAGCGGCGCATGCAAAATGACCCCAGATAGTGTGTCTGTCGACGACAGACAGCTGCATGTAGTTGCAGATCAAGCTTGACAGAATGCCTGCAGCTCATTGTGTTGAGTGACTGAGACTCACTCAGAGTCTGTGCATTGCCTTGCAGAGGATGCAGAAGAACAAATGTGAGACTGTCCATTGCCATGCAGAAACAGATGAAAAACAAATGTGAGTCTGTCCGATGCCTTGCAGAGGCAGATGAAGAAGAGCAGGAAGACGAACGGCCGGATGCAGTAGAAGCACCAGTCAAGACAGAGTATCATGTGTGGATCCACACAAGCAGCTGCAGAGGTGCTGGCACGCAAGGCAGGGTCAGTATAGAGCTGCATGGCCAGGGGGGCAGCAGTGGCTTGCAGCCATTACATGAAGCGAATGATGGTGCCTTTGCCAGAAGCCAGGTGACACATGTGCACATCTCACTGCTGACATGTCTTTTGCCACAAGCAGCTCATCAAAGGTGCATGTAAGGGCCTCATGCCACAGCACACGGCGGGACTCTGGACATTCTGAGACTAGCGGTCAGAGCAAGGTGTGAGTCAGCACATGCACATCAGGTTCAGGATGTGTGAATTGCAACCACACACATCTGAGTCTGTTGCTTTCGCTGAGCAGCAGCAGCCACGCCATCTGCTGTGTGCATGTTGCGCAGTAGAAGAGCCATTGTGACTATTCCACGCAAGACTTGTCCAACAACGGTAGGAGTCAGAGTTACGCTACATTTTCCCAATGTGCCTAGATATGTTGCATGGTGGCAGAGCCATTTGAACAACCCTTGCAAAGATGTCTGTCCAAACAATGGCAAGAGCCAGAGTTTCATCTACAGTTTGTGCATGTGCCTAGACATGTTACATAGTGGCAGAGCAATTCGCACAGTTCTTGCAAAGATGCGTGTCCAACAGCGGCAGGAGTCAGAGTTCCCTGTACATCTTCCTCATGTACCTAGGCATGTTGCATAACGGCAGAGCCGTTTGATCAACCCTTGCAAAAGACGTGTGTCCTACAATGGCAGGAGTCAGAGTTCACTCTTTATCTGCCCCATGTGGGGCCTTTAGAGCAGGTGACTCTGGCCACCGATGGTGCGGCCTGGCTGTGTGACTTGGTAGTGGTGGAGGACAAGCATCTGCAGGAGACTGTGTACTTCGTGTGTGGCAGGTAAACTGCTGCTGGCATAGCAGTGTAACAGTGCACCGCATGTACTTGCCATCTCATACAAGTCATGTTCAGAAAGCCTAGCTATGTGAGTGTGTGTCATCAGCAGCCTCTGTAATGAAACATGAACTTACATTTTCGAAACTTTCCACTTGCAGAATATATAAACTAAAGTTATGATAACCAATTAATGAACAATAAACAAGCACCTGCTGGCTGATGTCTTCACTGCCCTACCAACATGTTCGCAGCAGGTAACAAAGGCCATGTTTCACGTCAGGCCTCTTTGGCAATGCAGATGGCTGGGCAAAGGAGAGCCTTGTGAGACCTTGCTGCAAGGCAGCAGGACAGACCCCCGACCCCCCTTCCATGACTACAAGGTCACTGTCATCACCTCTGATGTCAGGAACAGCGGCACAGATGCTGACGTGTTTGCCGATATTACAGGTCAGCTCTGATGAGCAATGCATTGCTGGCTGCAAGTTTGAGCACCAGGGAACATAGGGATACCTGCAACAAGCAGCATTAGGTTTGATTGGCCTCAAGCAGCATGTGCATATATCATGATGTCATGTTTGCACCTCGCATAGACCATACTTGATGTTAGGAAGCCCTCTCACTGACTTTCAGTCTATCAGCTTGTCAGTGACAACACTGCATCCAGATGGCTGATGCCAATGAGAGACAGTAGCACCAAGCATGTTTTTGTTTTGGCAAGTGCAGTCAGCATGCCAGTCTGCCCATAGCCTGCAGTTGCCGCTTCAGTAGCAGCCCTAGTTCATGCTTCACCAATCCCTTTGTGACCTCTCCTTGCTGCATTTGCTTCATCACCAAGTGTTTGATGAGACCTTGCTGTTACCATCTCTGAACTCATGCACCTGATGAACAACATACAGCTAATCTGGCTCCAGTGGTTGCTACAATCATCTTGCACACCCGTTTCTGGGCCTGCCATCCACTACGCTTTCAGGAATTTTCAAACCCCCGCCACCCCACTGCCGCTCAAAAAGGGTACTACTCCGCCAGCTTCTGCAATTGTCAATTTGTACACAATTTACAAATGCAAGTAAAAGTGGGCATCTCAACCATCCCTTTGTCCATGCAGGGAATCTGTCCAGCAGTGGTCGCCAGCAGCTGGCCAGCACCAATGCAGATGCCTTTTCGCGGGGCTCTACTGATGGATTTGACTTGCGATTGCGCCACATGGGCCAGCTGCAAGAGCTGCACATCTGGCATAACGGCACGGGGCTAGCGACTGCCTGGCATTTGAGCCTCATCGTTGTTGCAGATGAGACCAATGGAGAAAGGTACTGCGCACAAAACATCCACTGCAATTTTGAGTTGTTATCGTCTGCCAAAACAGGACCTCAGACAGGAAACTACTCAGGACTGTACATGTCTGACCCTAGGGCAAGACACGTATTACACGAATGAATCCTGACTCTAACTTGGCGGTGCTAGGCAGGTCTGATTAGCTGTCACATCAAGGTTGTACAACAGGCTTCATGCAGTGCCTATTGAACTTGCAAGATTGTGAGTGTGCGATGTTTGTGTCATGCTTGCATCTGAGCCACACAGCATACATATCATGCTGCTAGCATGAGCTCTGTGACTACGCCACAGGATGTCTATACTGAAGACCCATTTTGCAGGTGGTTCTTTCCCTGTGATGAATGGCTTGACAGGGAGAAAGGCAACTCCCGGGTTTTGCTGGCCCAGCTCGAAGACCCTCGCCTTGCTTCCAATATGGCTGACTACCAGGTACCGCTCAACACAGCGTCTCACCTGTGCTAGCGTGTTGCTGCTGGTTTTGTAACCACTCCTTGATCTATGCATGTCATGAGCGTCTCAGCTGTTTGTTATCTGTTGGCTGTATCACATGGTCAAGCCATCAGCAATGAGCCACTGCTGTCATGCATGCATGCTGGTACTCTGAACAGAGTGCCACCCTTTGCTAGCTTGTGACACACCCCATTACATGGGTGTGAGATCACATGGGCGAGAGTGGTGCCAGGTCAGCTGCTGCTCTCTGTTCCTGCGCAGAAATGAAAGAAAAGAGAAAAAATCAATGTGGATGATTGGCAAACTCAGCAGCAACCTGCTGATAGGAAAGCAGTGACAGCACTTTTGCTGAAGAGAGGGTGGTGACGTACGACATTGACCTTGGAGGCATGGGGACTCATACTGCTCACTTCAAGGATGTGGTTGGCAAAGGCCGTGGCAGAACGCTATAATGAAGCAAGGTCAAGACTACAAAATTGCTGGTGCACACAGGTGGTGACATACACAAGTGATCTGAGAGGCGCTGGAACTGACGCCACTGTATTTGTGGAATTGGCTGGGGAGCTCGGCAGTGGTCCACGCTGCAAGCTGATGAACCAGGCTGGTGCAGCAGCTGATGCCTTTGGGCGTGGACAGACAGATACCTTTGTGGTTCAGCTGCCAGAACTGGGAGAGCTGCAGTCACTCACCATTGGTGAGTCACTCAGCAGCTAGCTGACCATGCCCTTTGCGTCTCACACACCATGAGATTGGACCGTAGCAGATAGGCATGGACATTGACTCCAGACCTTTGAACAGTCCCCATGTCGGTAACAAACAGCAGCACAAAAGACGGCGTTAGCTGCTCTGATTGATGCTGCTATACAATCCAGACACAGGCAAGGCAAGCTTACAGGTAGACCCTGCCGTCTGCATTTGCTAAGCTGCACAGCTCTGGGCCCAGCCGCGCTCCTACCCTTGTGTCAGCCACACCCTAGTGTGTGACTGACGCAGCATAGGCTTTCACACAGGCAGCTGCTTAGCACAATGTGCCTCACTGATGTGCAAAAGTTTGTTCTTTGCTAATTGGATTACGACAATATATGACAAAAATTGTGAAGCATTTGAAATAAGAACAGAAACAGTATTTAGACCCTTACAGGCCCCTTACAGAGGGATGAAGCACAAGAGCTTGCATGGGAGTGACACACAGAGGTTGATGCAACAGCTTGGCATGGCACATGGATGCACATGCACTTCAACGAAGACAAGGATTGATGAGTGAGCCCTGATGCCTGAAAGTGCGCATCACCGCTGCAGGCCATGACAACAAGGGACAAAAGCCTGGTTGGCACTTGGACCTGGTTGAAGTCACCCACCTTCCCAGCGGCAGACTGTACTTCTTTCCCTGCGCCCGTTGGCTGGACCTTGCTCAAGATGACGGCAAGACTGTGCGCATTTTGAAGGTGAGTGCGCCAACATGGGCAAGCACCATTGTCCTGATGCGCTGCACAGCTTCTGCACAGTTTGCTACACATGCATTTTCGAGGGCGCATGCAAAATGAGCACCTCTACTCAACACTCTTTGTGCTCACGTCAAACTGGCAGAGTTGCTTTGCACTGTGCTTCCGTGCGCAAACCAACTTTGTCATCCAAGTCATCCAACAACCGTGTGTGCGAGCAGGTTTGGTTGATCACTTGAAGGTGACTGTGTGCAGGCAGGTCTGATTGACCACTGCATATTCACCCGGCAATGAGATGCGCAACAGTCAACTCAGCATGGGAGCTTGTTTGTGACTTCAATGTTGTGTGTTCAAGTGCCCTGTCAGTTTGCACATACCACTCGCCTGCCTGGCCTTTGGAAATCATTGTGTTCTGATTTTTTTGGCAGGCGCAAGATAGCAAGCCTGAGAGAGCCTTTCTCAACAGCACTCTGACAGACTACGAGGTGAGTGTGCACACATCAGACATCCAAGATGCCGGCACAGATGCAGATGTGTCGCTGATCATGTACAGCGCCTTAGGTAAGCAGTCACCATGCATTGCAGCAGGTTGGTTGATCAGAATGCCACCCCTCACCTGGAGAGCTCGCATACACTGAGCTGCAGAGCTGTTGCAATGAGCAATTTTGCTACAGTCAGGAGAACAGCACACCATGGAAACCAGTTTACATGAAACAGCATGATGTTTGCATGAAAAGTGCATCAGCCTCTGCAAGTTGCCAGATAGACACTGCTGATTATCAATGGTCAGTATATGTAGGGCTCGTCCCATCAAGTATTGCCTTGTCAGATTGCGCGTCCTTTATACTGTCCTGTCGGGTCACGTCTTGTCAAGTAATGCTGTTGACTATGCCAGTGGCACTGCTACACTTTGTAGGGGCAAAGGCCCCATGCGAACAAGCTGATGTACCGTACCATGCAGGGGAAAGCAAGCCTCTCCCTTTGAAGGCTTCCATCAGTGCCTTTGCCAGTGGGAGTGCTGACTCCGTCACAGTGCAAGCCCCTGAGCTGGGGCCCCTGACCCACATCAGGCTCAGCCACAATGCCAAAGGGGCGCATCCTGACTGGATGGTAGAGATGGTTCGCATTGCGCATGTCAAGTCGGCGCAGGAGTGGCTGTTCTTTGGTCATGTCTGGCTGCACAGTGGCAATGATAATCAAGTGGTCTTGAAGCCAGGTCAGTCTGCCAATCATAGCTGACCTTTCGATTGCCCCAAAATCTGGCGCTGCACTAATTGTATTTGCGTTATCTTGTATCGCACCGATGTGGATATATTGGGCCAAATTTAGCGTTTTGCCAATTCGTGTTCCATTCCTCTCATTGGCTCACGCCAATCTTATAGTTGAGCTTCCATGGCCAAGTTGGCTAAGGCGCTCGCTTAGTAAGCGAGAGATCGAGAGTTCGAATCTCTCTGGAAGCATCCCACGTTTTTGTGTTTTCTGGGCTGATCATAAAACGCCCTGCAGGGACCATGGCGAGGTACAGCATCACAGTGCACACCTCGGACATTCCACAGTCAGTGGCTGAGGGTGCAGGTTTTGCGATCTTGCATGGTCCCAGCATCAGCAGCAATGAGATACTGCTGGTGCGGCAGAGTGCCAGTACCTTTCATGACGGGACTGAGAACACATGGACCACATGTGACATGCAAGACCTTGGTGCCCTGCAGAGGCTGACCATTGGTCTCAAAGATGCGGTAAGACTTGACCAGCTCAGTGTGTCAGTGCAGTTGCTAGGGCACTTGCACCCAGCAACAGATGTGCCATACATGCATTCTCAGATGGCATACATGTTTGACAGACTTTATGTGTCAGTGTGTAGCAGGCTGCAATGTGCGCACAGCTTGCCATTCTCCTGATACACCCACCTCATATATGCAAACATGAGAGCTGTGGACAAATGTTGATAGCCATGGCATCAAATGCCGAGGATGTTGAATGTTGAAAACATGGCGCTGAATGCGGTTCAATCCTGTGTTATGCAAAACCGCAACCGGCAAGATTTGAACTTGCGCGCGTCTCCGCAATAGATTTCTAGTCTATCCCCTTAACCGCTCGGGCACGGTTGCTTCACATGATGACACATTTGCATTTTCCAGAAGCCCCTCTCCATCTGTTCGACAACTGCAGCAAAACATGAGCATCACATCTAAACCTTACCCCAGCATACCCATGTCCCTTGCCCGCATGCATTGCTCTCAGCACTGATAATTTGCCTTATACATTCCAGGCACCCAGCACAGCATGGCACATACACCTGGTGGAGGTGACAAATCTGGCCACCAGGGCCACATGGGTCTTCCCGTGTGACAGATGGCTAGCACTGCAGCGGGGGGATGGCAGCACTCAGCATGATCTGTACCCCCAGGGTCACCCCAAATGCCTTCAAAAACCCCTGACTGGTTATCAGGTATGCCTGCTGACAATCAACCCTGCCCATGATGCTGGCGACCAGGCGCAAGATCAGCAGCCATGAGCTGCAACTGTGCAGTGCATGCAAAATCTGTGCCCAAAGCAGCCATCTGTCCAGTTCTGCGCTGCATCTTGCCAGGAACAATGAATGTGTCAATGTCTGCTGTGATTGCCATTGGTGGGACTGCATAGAGTGTTTGCAACCATGCTGTTAAGAAGGTCTCCAAAGCAACACCAGCACAGTTGATTCTGCCAGCTCTGGGCTGCTGCCTCAGGAGGCTCTCGTCATGCTCGCCCAAACACGCAACATTCTTTCTTCCTTTTTGCAGGACGATCCAGCCTATCCGGCATGTCTGTCCTGCCCTTGTCTCTGTATCAGTGTCTCTGTTTCAATGAGAAAGCCGTGATGCTATGACGTTGCAATGACCATTTGCCCACATGATTGATCTAGTCATCACGCGTCTGCAGGTGATTTTTGACACAGCAGCTTCAGCAGCAGCTTCCTTGGGAGGGGCACCCACACCAGTGCAGATGCACATGCACGGCTCCGAGGGGGTCACTCCAGCCTTGCGTTTTGACATCACTCAGGGGGGCGGTCTTGCTGTGCATGACTGCACTGCTCAAGCTGTTGGGGACCTGCACCAGCTCACTGTTTGGGTAGAGCCTGCAATGGTATGCACAAGCTGTTACCGTCTTGGGCCGCCACCTTGCTGGCTTTCACCTGGCTTGCAACTCAAACAAGCCATACAGTCTCATAATAGCTGCACCCAAGCATTGGTGCGATCATCATGGAGTCATCAGCATGTAGTCCTATCTGAGGCATGTTACCTTTGCAATGTCAACAGGCAGCAACTTGTCCTGACATGTGTTATTGGTCATGAGACTTTGCCATTGTCTTTTATCTAATCTCATGACAGCAACTCAACAAACGGAATGCTTGTTATATAATGAGTGTGTCTCATCAGTACAGTGCATACAGCAACGACAGTTTGTTGTGCTGCAGGGTTTGCAAGGCCCATGGCATCTTCAGAGCATAGAAATTCTGGAGAAGCCCTCAGGCAAGTTGTACTACTTCCCCTGCCCTCAGTGGCTGGACACAGCTGGCAAACCTAGGGTCAAACTGAATTTGGGCCAGAAACCTGCCAAAACCTTGCCGGTTGCTGCGGCAGCACATTCTGCAGAAGCAGAGGACTGGCGGGCTTTGGTAACAACGCCTGATCAGGCAACACAAGAAGAAGATCTGGCAATGACAGGCATCACTGGCAAGTACACGGTATGTACACCTCTTGTTTTTTAGGAGGTGCTGCGTGTGAGTCAAAGGCTTATAAGTCTGAAGCATAACGCTGCTGCTGTTGCTATTTTCTCCAATCAATTTGCCCTCGGCTGAGGCGTATAAGGCAGCCACAAATTCATCAGCACGCACTGCAGCACTGTGAGAATGCCTCCACCATTTTCCTTTGCAGATGCTATTGTAGTTGCCCACATTTCTGGCCTTCTTTTGCCATGCCCATATGCCATTCTGTAACACACCACAGTCCTGTTTCGCTTGACCAGGACCAAGCTGCCTTGTGCCATCATGTCTTTGCCATTTCACTGCCTTTCAGACTGGCATGCTCTCGTACCAGCTTTTAGGCTGTGCCTTTGTAGGTGGTGGTGCACACCAGTGATGTCCCAGGGGCTGGCACAGGGGGAGGGGTATGGGTAGACCTGGAAGGGCTGGTGGCCTCCAGTGGCCCTCAGGATCTGCCCTCAGCCCCTCTTGCCTTTGAGAGAGGCCAGGTCAGCAACGACGGTCTCTGGCAGCTTTCTGCCTGCTTGTAATGCTCAACAGCCCTACATGCATCCTACAGAGGCTGTTGTTCAGCAGTTTGTAAAAACGTGCAGGTTGATCCTTGCATACAGCATGGCCATTGCCAGCATGCTGCTTGGTTACTGAAGCATTTTGCACAAGCAGTCTGAGTTCCCTGTTGTGCACACAAACAGCCATACCCTAGGTCTCTCACTGAGCCGGTCCCATACTTCCCATACCATTCTCCTTGCCGAGCATGGTCAGCATGGCACTTATTGTGCCCATAAACCATCTGCTGTTGCAGGCCGAGGCCTTCCCTGTGCACACAGCTAATCATCTAGGGCCCTTAACCCAGCTGACCGTGGGTTACAGGCCATCATTTCCAGGAGACAGGTGGCATCTCAACAGGGTGGAGGTTACTGATGAGGGCACAGGCTTGCTGTACATCTTCTTCTGCTCAGCCTGGCTGGGAGATGACAACACTGTGGTCGTCCACTTGCAGGTACACTGCACACTCCCTTCACGTCAACTGTGGCGCTATGCTAAAATCTCTTTATGCAGCTGCCACAGCTTCCACCGGTGCATGCCACTGCTGCTGAGATGGCAATGCAACTTGAACTGAAGCTCAGAATTGTCCTGAGGTTACATTGCCCTATTGGGTCACGCAAAGTGTCTCTGGCACAACTGCTTGATTGGCTGCTGTGTCTTGCTGCCATGGAATGTGTCAGAGAGCTGTCGCCCGCCTGATATATCTAACACTGGGCAGGTGCAAGAATTCACTTTTTGTCATGCTCTTCTGTTGACACACCGTCATTGCCCCAGAGTGCATGGTCTCACTTTCAGACAAGGCCAATGACAGCAGGATGATCTAGTCAGCAATTTGCAGGTTGGGGGTGATCTGGGCTATCCTGTCGACACAGTCCCTCAAGACACATTGCACTTCCAGCTTACAGCAACCACTTCAATGCCAGCACAGCACAGCGTGCTGAAAGCCTCTGATACTGCCCAGTACACTGTGACTGTGCACACCAGCAATCTGCCAGGCGCTGGCGCAGACTGCAGTGCATACATTGTTGTGTATGGTCAGAAAGGGGACACTGGCAAGCAAAGGCTGAAGGCGGCTGCTGGGGCATTTGGTAGGGGCAGTGTGGAGGGCTGTTCTGTTCAAGGGCATAATGTGGGCAAGATGCTCTACATCTGTGTGGGCCACAATGATGATGGTGTGTGTCACCGGCTTCTGCATCATGATTGCTGTGGTGTCTTCTGCTGAATCTTGCTGCAACTTCCTTCAAACTCCATGATGTAATGGTGTTTGCTGAGCTTTGTGCAGTGCACCCAATTCTGTGAAGCAAAAGTCTGGTGCACGGCGCTGCAGTCAGTCTTTGTAGTGACCTGCGACGGTTGTTGTCACCTGTCTTGCAGTGCTTTGTGTGTTTGGCAATTTGCGAAATGGCATGCTCACAGTCCATGACAGTCTTATTCTACTGCCAGCAAGCCTGCAGACCATTGCTAAACCCTAGACCCTACATGTATAACCCTGCAATCTTGTTCTGCTGCCAGCAAGCTTGCAGACCATTGCAAATTCCCAGACCCTAAATGTATAACCCTGCAATCTTGTTCTGCTGCCAGCAAGCTTGCAGACCATCATAGACAAGCAGAGTGGTGCCTTACTTTTAGATTTAAGGGTAAACCCCATGGCCATGCAAAGCACTTCATGAAGATCCTCACAGCACCGCAACCATATACCTGTTGATACAGGGATTGAATCTGCCTGGCACTTGGACAAGGTAGTCATCCACAACAGCGCCACCAACGAGACAGTGGTCTTCAAATGCAAGGCGTGGCTGGACGCAACATCAGGCGATGGCAAGCTGGAGCGCAACTTCTACCCCTTGACAGACTGCAGCTACAAGATAGAGCTGCAGACCAGTGACCTGAGGGGCGCCGGCACCTCTGCCAATGGAGTGATTTCACTGCTAGGCAGACTGGCAGAGGCCGGGCCCTTTCAGCTGGCAAACGATGGGAAGACTTTCCAGCGAGGTAGCTTGGATGTGATGACCCTGGACAGTGTACCAGACATCGGCGCCATTCAACAGGTGATGCTCACAGCTGGCATGTCACAGACTATGATCCTCGATGCATGCTTCAGTGCTACATGGCATGCAGCCAACATATGTCAGTGTGAGACAGGTGCTGTTTGTGTTATGAAGTGTGGTGATGATGATGGAGGGCCTGACTGGTTCAGCTAGGGCAGTGCCCGGTCAGGGCCCCTGCACTGATGCTCAACCTCAACACAGTGAGGCTGATAGCTCAACACAGTGCGTCCAGCATGGAGAAGGACCAGTATACAGTCACTGGACATGCATTGCATCAGTGGACATGCATTTTCTGTTTGCCAAACAGAAGATGAGTACGCATGGTGCAAGCAGAGGTGGGTCATCATTATAGTAGAGCTGTGCCTCAATGTGTGTGTTTGGAGAACAACAGTGGTATAGGCACTGAATGTGCAAACAGAAATGCGAAAGTGGATGGTGCAGGTGGAGGTGGGTCATGACGGGGAGGGGTCCCATGCAGCCTGGCACCTGGCCTGGGTACGGGTCACCAACCTGGACACCGGCGAGACTGCCACCTTTGAGTGCAACAGGTCACCACTCCTTGTGTCACATTCAAGCCACAGTGTTCCCAGTAATGCAGTGATGCAGATTGCGCAAGACTAAGAACATGTTTGCATGTGCGCTTCACAAGGATTCACAGTAGGTAGAGCTGATTGCAGCATCCATAGCCATGGGTGTGCAGCTACACATACCATCAGAAGCTGACGCGACTGGGAGCAGATCTGCCCTGCCTGAACTGTTGCATGTTGTAGCTAAGGCAGAGCATGTGGGCCTCATGTAGTGTGAGCCTGTCAGATGAAGAGTTTGATACATCTGTTGGTTCAGCAGGATCTAGGCAAGGCAGACAGGATGCAGACATGACTGCATTGCTTTCAGGTGGTTGAGGCAAACGGGAGGAGTTGAGGAAGCCCCCATCATCAACTTCATGCGTTCTGCCATGGCAGATCCTCAGGAGAGGGCAGAAACCCTACAGCAGCCTGAGATGGCAACAGTCCAGTATGACCAGGCCCAGGGGCAAGAAGAGATGGAGGAGCAGGAGGCAGGGGGCTACAGACTCACATTCAACACCAGCTCCTTGTGCTTTGCTGGCACAAATGCACAGGCAAGTCTTCCTTGTGCCCCTCCATAAACACAATGAATGTGAACTAGAGACACTCTGAGGTGGTGTCTTGTGCATTGCACTAAAGTTGCATGCTGGGCATTCTTCTTCAGCGCATGTGCCATGAGGTGTGACATCATGGAACTGCCATTACCAGCGTCACTACATGTGTATTGCGTCCCAAGTTCTGTAAATTATGCCATCTTTGTCAGGTGTCCACCATCAAATCAAGGAGAGAAGTGCCGCAAAGTCTTTGCTGCCATGTGTTCTGCAGACCCAAGCAACACAATGAATCATGTGTCCAATTTATGTGTCCAATTTGGTTCCTGTAGGTTTTCTTTGAGGTGATAGGTTCACTAGGCAGCACTGGGGTGATGGTTCCAGCTGCCACAAAGAAGAGCTTTGAGGCAGGGGCAGTTGACAGCTTCACCTACCCTCAGATGCCCTATGTGGGGGAGCCCCAAAGGCTCAGGGTCTTCACTGACGGGGCTGGCTTCTTCTCCGGTTGGCATCTCAAGTAAGAGCTTGCAGTGACAGGGCAACTTGAGAAGTACCTCCTATCAAAGTGATGAAGTATCTATACTGGTTGGAGTCTGACTCAGCCAATCATGTCTGCTGGTAGCCATTCACCTGTATCCTCTCAGAAGCCAATACGTGTGGGACACATAAATACTGTTGATTATCCATACCATGCATCAGAGCGACACAGAATGACTGATACACAAAGTAGTAATAGGTCAAGATACTACAAAAATAGGACACCCAGTAAACAGTTTGCTCCAGTCGTGTAATCCGGTGAAATTACTTTACAAGCTGTTCTGCAGGAATGTTGACATGCTGCATCTGGCCTCAAACCTCCGGTACGTCTTTGACTGCCATGAGTGGCTGAACAAGAAGTGCAAGAATGAGCGCATCCTGATGAAGCCCTGGGTCCAGTACCCCCCCACACAGCCGCAAGACTGGAGGGTCACTGAGGTCTACCCCGCACAGGTACACAGACGCACACACACATGCACCTCAAGCACACAAGCACCTTACACAGTGTGTAAACGTCTGCCCAATGCCAGCTTGCATCAGCACCGTATACATAGCCATGCCTTCTGAGTTGATTTATACACAGACAAGGTTGTTTTCATGCTTGACAAGGTGCTCAGCAGACGTGTGTATAGCAGATTACATGACCTTTCAGACGCTGTTGTTGCTGCAGGAGGTGGGCGACAGTCCCTTCAGGGTCAGAAGCAGATCAACTTTGCCACATCAGCTCGTGAGTAGGCAGGCCTCTCCTGTCAGGCCAGGCCCCTCTGTCCAGCAGGGGTCCCCAGTCAGGCACAACTTGCCTGTCAGGCAGAGCTCACCTCACAGGTCTGCAGGCGTCAGACCTCACCAGCAGCCACACCAGCAACCGCATCAGCAGCAGCTTCCTCAGAAGCAGGCTGTATCAGCTGGCAATCTGATGGTGAACAGCTGGCAGCAGAAAGTGCAGGAGGACCTTGAAAGGTACAAGCGAGTGGGACAGGAGAACATGTCAGCAAGTGGACGGCAAGACATGTCTGCCACTAGGCGTCAAAACCTGGCGGCAACACAGGGTAAGGAGGTAACACTTCCCAGTGGCCAAAAGCCAGCATTGCTCAGGCAGCAGAGTACAGTAGGTGACGCAGAGGCAGATGGCAGGCAGATGGCTCAAATCAATGATAGAGGCATCGGCGTTCTTGGCAGACGCTTGCAAGCTGCTCGAAGCATGGACAGGCGAAGAAGACTAGTGCATCAACAGACAGCTGATGTGGTGCCGCGATTAGACAGCGTAGGGTATGGTGCCCCAGCTGGACAGCCGACAGCAGCATTGAGGGGGGTGGGTGTGAGTCGAAGAAACGGGTCTATAAGAGCTTCAGCTCCTCCATGGACTGGGGGACCAAGCACACGCAGGCTGAGCCCATCACGATTTGCTGAGCGCGAACAAGAGCCTCTACTGGCTTCTGGTCTCAACAAGTCACAGCGCATTGGTGCAATGCACTAGGCTGTTATACATAGGACTTAGAGCTCTGCCAGGTTTTGAGGACTGAGCCGTGGCTTGTCCAGGCTGCTGACGCTGCTATATGTGTAATAGTTTGGAATGGGTGACATGCCATGATGCCAACTCCTGTCCAGTACTCTGACAGTCAGGTTCCACCCAAATTTGGAAGATCTTTAAAGAAGATAGATAAGACACAGCTGTAACTCATGCGCGTCCACGTGACTTACTGCCAAGCATGGACATTTATACATCCTGTATTCCCTCGTGAGTTTGCCTTTTGTCATACACAGCAGCTACATACGACCCTGTATAGTATGTCGTGTCAGATGACACAAGTCTTAGTAACAAAACAATGCCAATGTGGCATTGTGACAGCATGACATAGGCTGTCCTGTTGCTGCACAAACTCTGAGCTAGGCAAAGAAAAGGTCAATGGCTACAGCAGCAGGCCCACATGCAAACCGGTACATGTTGCACTGTACGCAATGAATGCGGTAACCTCCAGAGTCATGCAATGAGACAATTTAGTTGTAAAGACGTTTCAAATGACTCCGCAGTACTTTGCGTTGCTTGACAATGTCCAATGTAAAGTCATCTGGCTGCAGGCCTGCTGAGTGCATCATATCTATGATCTCCAGGCCTCGCTGCTCATCTCTGGTCCTTGAGCATATATCTAGCAGTGTATTGTGCACAGCTGCAACACATCATTCTGATAGTCAGTCATGGCTTGCCAAGCTGCAATGCATGCAATGCCTCTGACTTGCACTTGCTGCAGCAGCAGAACAACACAGGAACGGCAAGCACCAATGTTACTTTGGTACAGACCACAGCAGGACTGGCATGCCCAGACATTGTGCATGTGTTTCTCTTTGATTCTGTATGCCTCGCATTGTCTGTGCAATTTCAATGGCTGAAAACACCTTGCATGTTGCAATGGCAGATCACCTAAGCTTGGCTTCATAGAAAACTTCTTGTCCATCATCTTCAACAGTCCACTGATCAGTACCCAACTGGGCGGGTTCATCTCACCATACCCTCGCATCAACACGCTGAATGTCACGTCATCTGGCTGCAGGAACTCACCTGCAATGTTCAGATGAATTCTTTGCTTGTCCTGCTGGCTTTTACCTCACACCTCTGAAAAAGGTGCTTGCACATGAGATGCATTCAAAGCAGGTTTGTGCATCAAAATTGTGTCAACAAGTTATCTGCTCACCAAATAGCTCTTCAAACACACTCTGTGCCATGTCCATCTTCTTATTTCTAACACAGGCATCTATGAGAGCAGTGGCAGCCTGTGTGTCTGGCTGTACACCTAGCCTGGCCATTTCTGCTAGTTGACTGACTGCTTCCTTTGGTCGTTTCTGCCTCCCGAGAGTTTGTATCCGTCGCGTGACTGTCTGCCTTACTTGCGACGTCCGCTGAGCCTCAGTCATTTCAGCGCCAGCGACCTGAGCATACAATAGAATAAGTAGACAGGTATATGATCTGCAGTCTAGTGTCCTATTTTACAAACTGGGGCAAAGCCTGAACGTGAAACGTCGAGTACCAAGAACTCATTCAAATCCAGGAAACCTCTTCTTACTCACAGAGGCAGCTCCAACGCTCGACCGACAAGTCAACTTGCGTCTGTGGTAGCATCTTGGACAGGCTGTTAGAGCCTGACACACCGCAGTGGGTGCAAGCATTTTGCTGAAGTTGGCTTCCGATTTTGATGCAGTAGCCAGCGAAAACTCGAGGTGCGACGAAAACAAATGATCCCGCTGAGCTCAGAGGGCCTTGAGCCACCTCTTCGATGAGCAAATGATATATGCAACCGTAAGCATGTGCAGCTGACACACACAGAGGCTTCGTACCAGTTCCTGTTGCCGGAAACGGTTGCGACGAGACGCTATGGGCCTTAGTGCTTGAAACGGAGCAAACGGAGCAGTCAGCCCGACGCAGCGCGTTGCATTGCACGGTCAGCGTATTTGCATTATTGCTTGTTTGGCTGAAGCTTGTGATAGCGCTCTCTCTCTGAAGCGCGATGGCGAGGGACGCTTCATGTGCTCTCGTCACAAATATTGTTTGCAGTCGTAATATCAAGTAGTCAACATGCAGGCGACAAGCCTTGGAGTTGGAAAAATTCATGCAGATCTCATGCATATCATAGCATGGCATACCATAGCTTAGCATGGCATAGCATGGCATAGCATGGCATAGCATGGCATAGCATGGCATAGCATAGCATAGCATGGCATAGCATGGCATGGCATGGCATGGCATGGCATAGCATGGCCAGCATATTGCGAGGGCTGATAGGGTATGTACATATATTATGACGCATACAATGCACAAGTTGTGGTGGCATGGCTGTTGCAAATGAATTGCACATGATTTGTGATTGTCCAGCTCTCCAGCCAGTTAGGCAGCAGTTTGCTCTTTTGTTTCTTGCAGACACCAATACCACGAGGTCCTTTTTTGCACAAGAGGTCAAGTTTGTTCTAAAATTATCTTGATTCCACCAGATTTGACTTCAAGGTTTGTCTTCTTCTACATGTGATCAGACTTGTCGTCTGGCTAAAGCATTGTCATCTCTCTCTGTCTCTGGGCACAACAGGTCTGTCACTCCAAAGAACTGGTGTCATGTCTTTAAGGTGAAAAGGTTTTGAGTGAAGGCAAGATTTTGCGCAATTTCGAGCCTTGAATTCAAAGTTCAATCGAAGCACTGATGCAAAGTCAAGCCCAGAACATGCATGCAATTTGCACTGTTTTGCAGAAAGCACAACGTTGCTTTAATGCTTGTTGAACTACCCAGGCTCTCTCAATTGCAAAAGTTCAGGCTGCAGTGCATAATCACGAAAGCTCAAGAGCATGTGCTCTGATCAGCACACAATGTTATGGACATTCAAGTCTACCTTATGCGTGCAACCGGTTGGACAATGCAACCATGTTTCACGGCAGTACGTCCACTCCAGCGAGGCTGCGGTGTGCAAGCAGAGCTTAGTGCGTGTAATGTGTAATCAGACAGGGTAAACAGCATTGTACAATCATCATCCATGCAACATGACGTTAAAGTGACTGCACAGCCCTGACAAGGGGCAATTGCTCAGAGTGTTTTGCTGCTATATAGAGTGCACATTGCTCTCATAAACATCACAACCTCATCTCCCAGAAACAGACATCAGTCACAGAGTTGCCATTGTAACTAGAGCATTGCTGAAACCCCAGCTTTTCATATAGCTTGTTTGCACCATGTAATCTGTCAAGGGTGTCCAATACCATCCTTTGGTAGCCCATCTGCCTGGCAGCTTCAATGACAGTGTGTGCTAACTTTCTGCCAGCTCCACAGGATTGCCAGTCTGGGAAAACATACAAGCGCTTCATCTCACAGGTTTTCACAGACCAGTCTGTGTTTACAGTCACTGGTCCATAAATGTGTCGAGGTGTCAGTGGCCTCAGTGCTACTGCTCCAATGTCCTGTCGGTCACCTCCTGTTGTCACCAAAGATGCAATCAGGATGACACCGCCTGGCGGGGCAAAATCTCCTGGCAAGCTGTCAATTTCTTGCTGAAAGCTTTGGAAGCTCAAATCGACATTGAACTCCTTGGACAGCCATGCACCGTACTGCAGGGAGATCTTTGCATAAGACCTCACGTCAGCCTCCGTTGCCGCTGTCCTGACTTCCAGCGACCCCTTTGTTACCTGGTGCGCTGAGGTCATAGCGACTCCTGAATCGTGGGCAGCTGTCATACGCTGAACAAGCTGCAGCCGTACCTGTACGTCTTACTTCAGAGGTCGTGAGCATAAAGCGGCGGTAGTCAACCTTTATTAAGGTTGTACTACCGGTACAACCCCAATTTGAAGCTGCTCTGAAACCAATGTTGCTCCAATGCTTTGCTCCACAGCGCTTTGCAATAGTCAAAATTCAGGTCAATACAAACATCATACCCTGCCCGATACTTTAGACACCATGTCATGCAAAAGACAGTGAGCTGAAGCTACAGGAGCCTGCTGACCTTGTACGACATCGAACTTGCTGACCACCTGCGCTAGGAAAGCTCATGGCCCCAAACTTGATACTCCTAGTTCAGAATGTCCAAGCGCAAGAGAGACTTCAAAGCTACTTTAGAACCTCAGCTGAAACAGTATGTTCGGGGTGACAACAAAGGTCGGCTTGGTTGATCAAAGCATGCAAATTATTGAGTCTGTCAGTTGAGAAATATCAAAAACCTCTGCAGTGGACTCATTTGCCGCCATGTTGGCTGCGGCAAGAGCTCAAGCCAAGAAAGGGCCCACTACAGGTTGTGTGCTGGAGTGTTGCTTACACTGACAACTGAATTTATATGCAAACACAGTCCAACTAAACGCAGGGTCGGCAACTACTGAAAATGGAAATCCGACAGCTTGTAACCATTGCGGGTGGGGTGCAGCAGTCTTCAGCTTACTGTCTTGCTGTCGCAGCAGCTTACACGCTGCAATACCTGTCACACTACTTGACTAAGCATGGACTGCACAGGGGACTCGAAGCAGGTTTGGATAGAATGCGGCGGTGTGCAAATTGTTCCGAGGTGTTTTGTAGCCTTTGCTCTGTTCCTGACTATCATGAGCATGATGTGCGATACTTTTGCCTAGAATGCCAGGGGATGTAAGCCTGAACACAAGTCTTGTTCAACTAGCTGTACCTTGGGCTTTGACGATAATTGATTAATTAGAAATAAGCTCAAGACAACCATATAGCATCAAGATAGTTGAGCCTGCGCAGCTATATTGCTGATTATCATATCACGTTGGTTAGTGAGATCTCAAAATGCATATGAACCAATCATAGGTGGCAACTGGATACGAGGAGTCTCCTTAAACCATGCAGGGATACAGCCAGTATAGTGCCTAACCTCATGTTCCAGATAGCACCAGCCTCATTGGTGCTTCTGTGTGAATACTCTTCGTGGCAGCAACAGTCATGCATGCAGCATTCTGCAGGGTCTGTACAGCTGTGGATACAAACAAGACCAAGATGACATGATGCAAACATCTGAGACGCTTGATGTTCCTGTGACTGCTATGTAGTGACGCAGCAACTGTCACACGGTGCTGACGACACCATCACATTGACGCAAGATATCTTGCATAACTTCACCCTACAACGTTAACACGTCGTAGCAGTCTAAAATTTTGCTGTTGTTGCACACCCCGAGCTTAGACAGTCTATATATCGCTCATGCGAATATCACAACTTCACCTGGTACAGGATCTTTTGCACGGCTGGTAGAGGCACCAATCAACATATACTCCACAAAGTCTGCTGTTAGTATACACTGGCTACAAACTGATGTTCATGAAAGCAACAACATAGGACAGGCTCCCCTCAAGCATCTACAATGATCCACAGACTGTGGCACATACAAAGGATCTCATCCGCTGCTGCAGTACGAGGAAACTACTTTCATCTTCCATCAAGCAATACCCTACAGGGAAGCCCAATGTATCTCATCCTCCTGCTTTTTTTTAATCAACGCCGAAAGGCGTGGTCTATCCTTTTCTTTTTCGGTACCCTCTTCAACAGGTCCTTACCATCACAGCTCATAACCAGGAAATGCTGCTGCATGCTCTGGCGCCAATACATCCATCCACAAGCAGACTGCTCCGCCTAGCCCCTGAATGCAGCAGATGAAACTTGCAATTGCCATTTCAGCATGTTGAGGATGCTACATATGCACAGCTGTAGCTCAGCAGCAACAGCTTGTTTTCAATAACGACAACAGCTGACTGTGATGACACAGCACTTGCAGATATGTTGTGACACACAACAGGCAACCGATTTGATCAAGCAAACTCCTTGAGGTCAACTCAGCGGAGCTGATACGCACGTACAGAATAGCTAGCACTGCATCCAAATAGATAGAACTGATGGCATAGATGCAAAGCCTGACAGCAGATTCAGGCACAGGCTACTAATCAACCAGGAGAAATGTCTGAACACATACAACAGCAACGTGCATGATTGGGTTGGTGATTCTTGCCATCTGCAAATAGGCACTCCTCTTGCGCCACAGCTGGGCTTGCAAAGCCTCACCTCATACAGTGACAGAGGTGCATCAGGAACATCTTTCAGCTCTTTGCAGTGATCTGCCATGAACTGTCCAAACTGTTGAGCCCGGCACTTGTACAGGTCATCCTTGGTGACATGGTACAACGACAGCAATGCGTAGGCATTGCCAGACATGCCGTGGCACAACCCCATGCCCTGCATTCAGCCAGTCACTGAGCATGCTTCTCTGAACCAGCTGCATAATTCATCATTCCGTGCCGTTGGCAGGACAGACAGCGCTATCAGACTCGTTGGCCTCTCTCTCTGTATCCAATCTGGATGCCAACTGTGTGGTCACCGGGTTTGTGAGCAGCAGCGTGTCACTATGACTCCTGTGCTCAAGATTGGAGATGATAGCACATTGTCCAGGCTGTCTATCCGAGAGCCATACAATAGCAAACAAGACAATTGCACATATTGTCAGCTGCTGGGCAGAATGAAAGCTTGAGCAGCAACAAAATAAAAATAGCAGCATGCTGACAGCAGCACACTGTCATTAACCTTGGTCAATAAGCCACGCTCCCAAACCACATCAGCAGCCTTTCTGGCAGCTGCCAGGATCTGCTCTCTGCCTGCCGCACATTCAGGAGACGAGTCATCCAGAAGCTGGTATGCTTTAGTCAAAACTGGAATGAGGCCTGGGGCGCCATGGCACCATTGCACATACCTGCATCACATGACACGTGCTGAGCAGGCAACATCATGTAAATTGAGCCACGTGACATGTAGCAATACAAACATACGCACATATGGCGCATGTACCCACTGTTGCTCTGCATATCTTATGCTTGCACAAACATAGGGACTCATGCATCACACCACCCTAGAGTACATGTGTCAGTGAGTGAGCATCTTTGCTTATGGCAACATTCATGACGTCTCACTTGTCGCTTTCGCTGGTCAAGGAGGACAGCAGATTGCCAGAGGGCAAAATCTGGGTCATGAGCCCACCCAAGACCCCCATCAGCAGGGGGGTTGCCTGACCAGGGTACAGCTCCTCTAGCTCTGGGTGGCATTGCATCAGGGTCAGCAAGATGCCACACACCCCATGTGCTCCTGTATGCATGCCAAGTCAGGTGAGGCATGCAGGCAGGGATCTGCATGATAGCTTCCATCAAACATATCATGTTTGCTTGCTTGCATGCAATGGTCAATGCCAATCCTGCTGGCATAATCAACCTATGAACAAAATACCTCAGCTCAAGCATACGTCTACATGTAGGCAGCTGGCACTACAAGCCGTTGACAGGTGTGGATGCTACTGACGCAGCCCACCTCCCCAGATAGTAAGACCCATGCCAGCTCCACATCAGATCCCAACTGATGTTGCCCATGCTTCTCAGCTGGGCGGCCCCCCTTTGACCCTCCTCCACGATTTGCTGCAGCAGCTGCTTGATCAGCTGCTGGGTGTCTGGGCTAGGACCAGCATATTTCCGTGCAAATAGTAAGGCGTGCAGATAGCCGCATCTGCCATACAGGATCTCACATTCTGTTGAGGGCATGTTCAGCACTCTCGGACCCCATGACTCGAGTTCCTGTCAGTAGCAACCACTGTGTGAGTTACAAAGAAGTTGATCGCATCAGGTATGACCACTGTGCATAATTGCACAGTGGTAGCACTGTGTGAGCATCCATAAGACAGCTACATGGTGTTATAGCACATATGCAGACTGTGCCGGTGGCATAGCTTACATGCATGAGCGTTATGTGAACGGATGGCATGCAAGCATTACGCTGACTCTAGGTGTATGCAGCCCAGGCTGCTGAGTTGCATGTCACGCACCACTGCGTCTGAAACAACAGCTGCATCCACACTGCATCATGCCACCCATGAAGGCATATTCTGCTGTGCTTCATACGCGAGGACAGGGCAGGACAGTGCACTTTCAGGATTACCTGTAGACAGTGCTTGGCTTGCACCTTCTTACCACGCAGTGAAGCAATGGCAGTCTGCACAGCCAGACATCCAGGGTGGCCCTCCAAAAACGTTACACGCTACAAGCAGTTAAAGTGATGTCAGCTTGCTTGTAGGGTTCTGTTGGCATGTACACCCTTCATGATGCATATTATGAACCATGAGTTATGTGTGACGAAAATGTTGAAGCAGCCTGACTGTGGCACCTCGACAGTTGAGTTCCAGCAGCTGGTGGATAAGAGGGCCAGACTTCTCTGTACCTTTTCATGCTTTCCACAGTGGGACAAGTGCTTAGCCCAATGACCATACTCTTCAGCTCTGTTGAGCAAGCATGCTGCATCCAGGTTGGCAAAGACTTGGTCAGGATGATCTGCCATCTTCTGCTGGGTGTGCTGCAGGCTCTCTGCGAGTCTGAGGAACATGTATGCTACACCAGCAGTGCCTGTGTAAATGCTGCAGCCTTGTATACCTTCACCAGAGTGCATGCCACGCTCTATAACCTGTTGCAGCAACAAAGGTCACATTTGGCACAAGAAATGATTTGGAGACAGAACATTTCTGCATACATCCATCATACTGGCATCTCGTCAATGTCATGCAAGTTATGCATGGAAAGCAATCCCTGAGCAAACACCCCTCCCCTTGTCTGACCTGCAGGGCTCTGTAGGTCGCATTGCTGAAAGGCTTGAGTAGTGCGAACTCTGATGCTGAGTCTGGAGGGCTGTCATCTAAGTCGTTTGTGAAGAAGGGAAGGCTTTTGGACTTGGATTTCGGCATATGCATGTTACTTGTAGCAGTTGCCGTACGGCTTGAAGCTTGCACAACGGCAAGAGAACGGTTGCTCTGCCTACTTTTCCGTGTCAAGGGCAAAAAAGTGAAAGCTGCGCGCGAGTGAGGCACGTGGAATCGATAATGCTGTCGTTGCAAGAGGTCTTGCTGATGGCAGGCACTCATGTGATCTTGACGACGAACACAGAGACACTCGAAACCGGGCTCGGCAGAGGCTTATGGTCCTTTCAAATGACCTTTACAAAAAGTCGAATGCATGCACGTCGACAATGATGAATGTGCAATGATCGCGATGGCATTTTACTGCTGCAGATCTAAGAGGGAGATTACAGTACTGTAGAGCTTCCCTTCACACGTGAGATGAAGCGGGGATCCGACGTGGCGAGGACACCTGTAACAATCTGCTCATGCATGTGATTCTGTTTGGATATGGTAGGTTGCTGATCGGGCATCTAGCAACACCCATATTGTGTACACATCTGGATCTCAGATACACGTTAATTATTAACGTTGAATGTTTCCAAGGCAAAAAATGCCTGCGTCATAGAAAGTCTGATACAATATGCAGTCATGCAAAGTTGTGTTAGGCTATTCGTAGCATCTGGTGCTGACTACAAGATCAAAGCTGACAATCCTGACGGGAGGCCACAAGCGCAAGCACAATGATTGTAGAGCTGAGATTGTGTCAGCGGTTATACCTGACAACACCAGAGAATATAACCAAAAAGAGTCTAATGAGTGTAATTGGACATGTTGAAGCAGCTTTCAGGCACAAGCGCTAGCAGCTGCAGGTATCAGCTCCATGCACTAGTGCAGGTCACATGCTCAGTACTGAGCATGTGACCTGCCGGCTGATTGAACATTGCTGCGCTGCCCAAGTTACCCTAACTTCGTTGAACGACATCAATTATGTGCCTTACAATTGTGACAACAATTGCTGCATTTAGTTAGTTTGGGGCCACACAGCACAATTTTGACATTGCGTCCCACCACAAGTCGCTTGTCACATAGTATGCAATGCATGCCCATGGTTCATCGCTGACAACACTACCTGCATGTGGATGACTCAAAAGATGATCCTAAGACTTATCAGCCAATAATCTATCATGACAGCTAGCAAAGCCTGATGATCATAGTAACGCTAGCCTATTCACAGGCCCAAGTATTGGTAAAACATGTTTCCAATATACTGCTGCGCTGTCCTGCCAGGACTATTGCTTCACAAGTGTCAGTTTGTGGACTCTGGGTCATCTCCAGATCTGACAAGTACTGCAAAGCATACGGACATAGCAAGCACTGCATGTTTTTCTGGGATGGATCTGGGCCTCCCATAAGCCAATAGCAAAGCCCCCAACCTGCCGACAACAGGCACAATTCACAATGCAGGAAGTGATGAGCAGGTCAGGACGACAGTGTGCACATGTGGCAGGCAACAACAGCATACAGAGCGCAGTGTTTGTGACATATGCTTGCAGTCCACGTTGTTTGCTGAGATGATGATGATGATGATGTGTAGTCCATGCTTTATGGCCATATAACAAACTATTACAGCACCAGAGTATTTCTTGTGGAAGTAAATGATTACTCATGTCAGGCAGGCGGCCATTTGTGTCAGTTCACAAAGACAACAGATGCCCACAGCGGCAGTTGCGTGTCAAGCCAGCCAACCTTGAGAAGCTTGGCTCTGCATTGACCCGTCCTGCATTTGCTTGCCAAACTTCACTGCCCTTTCCTAGAGCATCTCAACCCTGTGGCACAGTCTGACAGTCATGCAACAACATGCAAATTCCTTCAAACACATGCCTGTGGGTGTATTGCCGTGCTTTTCACCACATGCTGTCATGACCGGCTATTTGGTTTTGCCTCTGACAGTCCGTGCTTCATTCACCACTCTGGCATCCACAAGGATGTGTATGCAGTCCTGTGCTCTCATGATCCAGCATGTGCTCCAGTGGCGCCACGTGATTTGTTTCTGTCTAAGTGTCCAGGCTGTGGATATTGCACAATGCTAGATGTGACATTGACCTCAATCTTGCAGCAGCTACACAGCAGCTCGAGCAAGCCCGCCTCAGCAAGCTGTTTGCACTGTACAATACCGCAGAGGGTCAATGCCAGGGATTGAAGCAATGTCATGTTCTATGAGCTGGAAGCAAATGCTTGCAGCAGAGAGCACTGCCTTTTGCAAAGGTGCAGCCGCGCGCGCCAAAACAAGCAGTTGTCAGCAATCGTGTACAGAGTAAAGGCTTCATAGACGGTTTTGATCTTACTGGCTTGCGCTGTGGACACACAGTGGCTGAAATTGCTGTGATGTCAGTACTGCATGCAGCACAACCTCTCAAGCCAAGTGCTTCAGTGTGAGTCTGCTCTGCGTCGTTTGCAGCGTGCTGTGCAGCCCATTCTGTTGCCCGCTTATGCTGTGGGGTCCAGCTGTCGTCTGGAAACTTTTGAGCAACAGCTCTTGCACTGGGGGACAACGAGAGCCAGGTCATGCAATAGTTAAAGCAGTCAGCAGGAGAGGTAAGGGCTCTGCGAAGTCAGCACACTAGCATACTTGGAAAGAACGTTGTGGCTTACAGGTGCTGAAGGTGCATTGCCTGCTGCAGTACTGGGGTTCTGAAACTCCCAAATACCAACAAGGTCGATGGGCAAGCTTCTCTGATCTCGGTTGCGGTGCTAGTGCGCTTGTAGCGTCATCCGCAATCTTCTTCGCCATAGTTTCTGCAAAGACCTTCGTCATGATCATGTGCACATGCATGCACGCGACCGCACGAGACGAGTCGTCCAATAGTGCTTTCGTTCTATTTTTGCCATCTCTTCAAGCTACCAAACCAGCTGTTCGCATTTTTCGGAAAGGCTTAACTGTAACCCGACTGGTGGTCAAACAACTTGTCATGGCACCACAAGTACCCGTAAGAAGCTTGGGACGTCAGGGCCTAAAGGCTTCCGCTCAGGGCCTAGGTATAATCACCGCCGATTGCAAGTGCTCACCCTTCGTGGCAACGAACTCATTACTCGTCGTCTGTTGCAAGGCTGCATGGGGATGTCGACAGCTTACAAAGACACAGCGACTCCCGTCACCGACGAGGAAAGCATCGCTGTAATACATAAGGCTCTGCAGCTAGGCGTGACGTTCCTGGACACTTCAGATGTGTATGGCCCTTTTACGAACGAAGAGCTCGTAGGTGCAGTGGTGCTGCTGATCATCGAGTTGCTCATGAGTTGTGCGTGACTTTCAGCATTTCTTGTCATCAACAGCAACACTCACCGTTGACAGTGGCGACCGCACAGGAAAAGCAATCAAAGGCAGCCGGGAGAAATACGTGATTACCACCAAATTTGGCAACAAGCGTTTGCCAGATGGATCCAGGGTTGTGGATGCTCACCCAAGTATGTGCAGGAAGCCTGTGAGGCATCACTCAAGAGGCTACAGATAGACTACATTGACTTGTACTACCAGCACAGAGTTGACAGACAAGTAGGAATTGAAATCACCGTCAGGGAGATGAAGGTAATAGTCCTCTTCAGGTCGAATTTCACGTTGAATTTCAAATATTCGACACCTCACTACACATTGTCTAGTGATACTTGCCCCTACATGTTTCTTGAATGCATTCATGCCAGCACACAAATTACTGAGACGTACTGGAGTCAGCAACAATGCAACAACCTTCTGTCATGCATTTGTTTGCATAATTTGCGAAGTTGCGCACAAAGTTGACAGGTTGCTGGTGCAGAAACTGGTGGAGCAAGGCAAGGTGAGGTACCTGGGCCTCTCTGAGGCCACAGCAGATGAGATCAGGCTTGCACATGCCATACACCCCATCTCAGCAGTGCAACTGGAATGGTCTCTGTGGACCAGAAATGTAGAGGTAATCCAGCAAAGCTTGTGTCTCAAGCAATCAAGATGCTTTCAGTTCACTGGTGGCGTCACGATGTCAAGTGATTGTTGCTCTAGCTACAGCATGTGTCTGTTCAAACCCACCCCTACTCTGAACACTGCAGGCCTTGGTGTAGCTAATGCCTTTTGGAGGACTTCCTGACACTTCTCCAACCCTTTTTCCCCTTGCTAGCAATCGCGCAGCAAAGCTTGCATCAACAACTGCTCGCAGGCTGAGGTGATCCCCACCTGCCGTGAGCTGGGGATTGCCATTGTGCCCTACAGTCCCCTAGGCCGTGGCTTCCTGACAGGCAATATCAGGAGCCTGAAAAACCTGCATGAGTCGGATGTCAGGCTCACAATCTCACCGAGGTTTCAGGGGGGAAATTTTGAGAAGGTGGGATTGCTGCAGCTTCCAAGGCAGTTGCTTGTTGCCACCCTTGCCTGCAAGAGCATTTCTTGTGCCTTTACACAAGAGGATAATGATGGGCAGAACTCCTGCTGCTTTTTGCTGAAACTGTGACCTGCATGAGCCATTCTGCAGTGAGCAGGAGCTCTGAATGATCATTGCTTTGCTGGATTCAAATCAACGTCTGGCAGCGTCACTGGAATGCTGTGCTGTCTGGTGCAACCTGATAGCAACACACCGCAACAACAGCCAGTGGACAGTCTGCGCTGTGTGATTGGCATGAACCTGATTGCCGCTTGACTAGTCGTCAGGAGTTTCGTTGGTCTGTGTGCTGGCATTGATGGCATGTGATGATTGGCACCAAACAAGCCTGCTTGCTGAGCCTGCTGAGCAATCTGTGATTTGCACTGGTGTGTAACATCTACTGTCTGGTCTGATGCAGAACCTAGCATTGGTAGAGAAGGTGGATGAGCTGGCCAAGGCCAAGGGCGTCAAGCCAGGCCAGCTTGCACTAGCTTGGGTCCACGCTCAGGTACTCTCCTCATTGCCCCCCTCTCATATAGCTTTGCACCATAGGTGTTGTCTGGATACTCTCCTCTGTGTAGCACGCACACTCAGTAGCTCACCTCCAAGCTGCTGACCTCCCCTTGCTGCTGCCAAGCACTGGCAGACATAACAGGCTGAAATGCCCAAAGTCCCCACAGCTGCAAAAGCAAGTGCAAACTCAGTCTTGATGATGTCTTGTGTGCTGGGTTCTGTCACATCTGTGATGAGCAAGCAGATGTCGCTGATCTGCCAGTACTGGAACAAATATTTTGGAGATATTCCCTGGACAGCAATGGATATCTGGCTTTGGATCTCTAGTGGGTTGTTGTTAGGCTGCTGAGTGTCAGCTGCTGGGGTGTGCCACATGCTGTTGAGAACTGTTATGCATTTGTTGACATAGCCAGCAAAGATGCGTTACCTTTTCTTATCTTTTCTGTGTGTGCAGGGTGAGGATGTTTTCCCAATTCCGGGTACCAAAAGAATAAACTACTTGGAGGAGAATGTGGCAGCTTTTAACATCAAGCTGACAGCTGAAGACATGCAGCAGCTTGAAGCGGTGTTTGCTGCTGACCAGGTCACCTCCTGCATGCTTCAGCATATACAACATACGTCACCTGTCGTCAAATGTCACACTTGATTTGCTGTGCTGTTGTGTCAGGAATGCAGAACAAGAGACCCTGAGAGTTTTGCCAACGCCATCAAGGAAGACATGCGGCAGGCTGTCTGCTTTGACCTGCTGCTTCCTTTGTGCTATTCATATGCACAGCTCCAGCTAAGTTTCTGTGCTGTATAGGTCTGTCCATGCAGCAGTACAGTTGGATACACAACAAGTCATGCCTCCAGTGTCTTTGAGCATGGGCAGTCAAAAGAATGGCTGGTTGGTTTTTGGCTGATCAGGATCTGAATATGCAGATTTTTGGTGAGAGATCAAGTGAAGAACACAGGAAGAGAGCGCATGAGGGCGGCCTCGCTAAGTAGGATAGCCAGTTTTGTGTCAGCAAATTGAAGCCATACTCAAAGATGGTAGTACAATGCAATATGCAATGCAAATCACAGTAGTGGCATTACCATGCACAACTGACAACAAGCTCTGAGAATCGGCAGTCATCGAGAAGGCACCATTGTTGCATGCACAGTCAGCTTGTACAGCCAACTAGCTTGATTGGCCAGGCAGCAGTGCTTTCATCTGGCCACTGGGGCATGGGGTATAGTTTAATGCTTTTGCAGTTTGTGGTAGCCAATGGTCTCTTTGTGTGCACGGTCCCTGAATATCGGAAAAGCTGTAATTACAAGTAAACCAGTTCCAAATGGTTCACCAGCGTGATTATTACAGCTTGTGCGATATTCAGGGTAGAACAAGGTCTATGCTCTGTCTACAGCAACACTTGATCAGGCCCAGGTGTCAAGAAATGGCTTGAGAGTGCTGCGTCTACTCGCAGCTTGTATAGCACATGCTAGGATGGCATCTATTACTCAAAGAGCCAGGGTCCTCAGTTGGCAGGCAACCCCTTTTTCTAGCTTGCCAAGATATTGATTTCATAGTTGGAGACGGTGACTGTTGGGGACAGTCCATTTGTGACACTGCAGTTCACGTGATGCAGCTACACCAGCTACGACATGCGACCCTCAGCAGGTGCTTCATCATTTCTAAAAAGCAGATGTGTGATTTGTTCTCACTGATACCTGAGCAGCACTTAGATAGTCATTCATGGTGATTGCAATACTGCAATGACAACAGCATGTGCTTGCACAGCTGCACTGCAGTAGAAACATTGTATGCGGCATGGTTCATAAACAAAATTATGGCATGGTACACTATATGGCATGGTACATTGCTGTATCTTACTAACATCGATGCAACACGGGCACTGGCCGCATGATGGTGTTGCACTCATGAGTATTCCTTGACAATAGCAACGCATATCATGTATGTATTACATGCACTTCAACTGATGGTCAGCAAGGTACACATGTGACACGGTCACTCGTTGCAATTGCTTGATTGCTTGAATTCTGCTCCAACATTGAGTGTTTGAACCAGATCTGGACTGTAGAAACAAAGAGGTTTGGTGGTGATGAGCATGTACGGCCAGGTTGTGGGCAAGTGCTGGCCTCTTAGCCACCTTGACTGTTAAGGTGCCGGACGAGGACCGGGGCCAGCAGCGCATCCCGTGGGCAAGATGGGCAACAAGTGATGATTGGCACGCTGTTGGGCTTCACAAGTGATGTTTGTCCCACTGGTAGTCCTATTAGTGGTGATAGGCCAAATGTGATGATAGGCAATGATCAACAATTGAAAGGCACAAGCAATAAGTCAATAGGGACTGTTCAGGCATACTGCCGGGTATGGGACGCGGGAAAACCAATGCCACGCTGTGAGCGGACGAGCGCCGGTCTCGGCGGAAAAGCAATTTGACAACCCGCTGTTGATGCTGCGCGCTCATCAATCTGCATCGAGCTGCCCGCGGTGGAGGTCATTTGCGACCATGCAACGGCAGACCGCTTGATCAGGCAATCCAACCTGTCTGCATGCAAGCGTTCGCAGCACGTCCGTGATACCAATAGTCACGTCTGCGTCAACGTCGTTGTCAACAGCGTATCGGCTGTGTCTGGTCAGCTATCTGGCCACACCTGAGCTGCCTCTTCATGCTGTGTTGTACACATTGGTAGCCTATCAACTTCAGGTCTGTTTATCTTAACACCCTACGGTATTATCTAGGCTGCATGAAGCTCTAACATTCAGGCAAGAATTTAGATATGTTGGCACCACACATGCGATTCTTGTTACATACGGCAAAAAACACATGTGTTGTACGTTCACGCTGGCTGCTGTGTGCAAAAAGTGTAGAGTCAGAAGTGAGGAATAGAGCCAGCAGCCGTTGCCTTGTCTTGTTCCATCGTGTCGCTTCTGCCCAGAATAACAAAAATCTTGTTCCTGTAGGGTACCTGCCCCACTTGTCAACCACCTCCTGTGCCTCTATGAGGCTCATGACCACCTGCAGGCAAGCTTGCAGCTCATCTGCCCCTTGAAGAGCCTGGGCCTCCTCGACCATTTGCTACGCCATGGCAACAGATGTCTGCAATCAGAGGAGTGGCTGCAGCAGCTGACTGGCTTTTGCTGCAAGGACAGGCTCTGCAGCAAGGATGGCTGATCCAGATGACGGTTTGTTCAGCAGCTTTGATCCTAGACACCGGAGAATTTGGGAGAGGTCAGCTGAAAAGCCTTTCACTCAGTGCAAGCACCACTATAAAACCGTAACTTTGCTTTGATGCCCTAAGCATTGCTTCAAGGCTCAAAGCTCTGCATTGCAGCCTGGTTGCAAAGTTTCTTCACATAGAGATACTTTGGTCAGTGCCAATGACTCTCGCTGTTGCCGTTTGCCTGGCTTGCTGAAAACACACAATGCTGCTGATTTGCTGTACAAAGCAGAGATGGGTTCAAGGTGAGGCAAAGATTCGTGTGTACGCGATCTCTACTTTCATGGGTCCTGCGTCATTTAGCACTGCGTCGGCACATGTAATTACATGTTCTGTAACAGATGTATTGTTCATGCATGTTCTGACAAGGCAGTGGACAATGATTACCTTTATATGTGCAAGTACTCTTGCATGACTTGCTGCAGTATGCATGCAGCCATGAAGCAGAACTGTTGAGAATGAATACGAGTCCGCCCTGTTGTAGCTGGCCGCATACAGACAGGAACTTTGGACAGGCTGAACTGCAGTCTTCTTCGCCATGCTTTCTGCTGCACTTGGTCATCATGTGCACATGCATGCATAAAGATCGCACGAGAGCGCAGTACGCGTATACTTCAAGTAAGTATGCCAGCAATTTGGCTTTCGGCATAGATATCAGTGACTCCTAGCCCACACCGACAGTTGTACGCACCCTTCAACGAGTTATTGAACTGTTTAACGTTCGAGCATGGCACCGCAACTACCCGTACGCAACGCTGGACGGCAGGGTTTGAAGGCCTCCGTCCAGGGACTGGGTATTGTAGTGCCGGCCATTCGTTGTGCATATCAGTTGCAGACGTGACATCAAATACAGGTGTGCTCTGCCCTGCAACAGGATGCATGGGAATGTCTATGGCTTACAAAGATCTGTCAAGCCCTGTTACTGACGAGGACAGCATAGCCACAATACACAAGGCTTTGGAGCTAGGCGTGACGTTCCTGGACACTTCAGATGTATATGGGCCTTTCACTAACGAAGAGCTTGTAGGTGCAGTACTGTCGTTGCCGGAAACTGTATACTTCACCTGGCTCATGCTCAAAACATAGTGTCCCACCATCCATGCATTACTGTGCAGGAAAAGCTATCAAAGGCAATCGGGAGAAGTATGTGATTGCGACCAAATTTGGCAACAAGCTGCAGCCAAACGGGCCCATGGTTGTGGACGGCTCAGCCAAGTATGTGCATGAAGCCTGTGAGGCATCACTGAAGAGGTTGCAGATTGACTATATTGACCTGTACTACCAGCACAGAATTGACAGGAAAGTGGGGATTGAGACTACGGTCACAGAGATGAAAGTAAGGGCTGCATATGGCTCCTCTACATTGGAGTTGTGTGCTGGCACATTGCCCTTGTGTTATGTCACCTGCCCTTCGCTCACCTTGTGTATGTACACACCGCAACTTCTTCACACAAACCCGCACTAAGTAATTGCTGAGGGCCCTGCAGGTTCGAAATTAAATGCCGATGACCCAGAATTTACCACCAAACTGCGTAAATATGCACATACACACCAAATTGTGGTGATTCCATCATATACATGCGGTGTGCAGACAAGCTGCGGGAAAGCATACGACAAGTGCATTTTCGTGAGTGCAAGTTGATGTGAAAAAGTCGGCTTGTCCTTGTTCAAATTAGGTCTGCTTGTGTACCAGAGCTTCATGGGGGAACTCATTTGCATCTTACAGCAGAGCAAACAGGCTGCTGGTGCAGAAACTGGTGGAGCAAGGCAAGGTGAGGTACCTGGGCCTGTCTGGCCACAGCAGATGAGATCAGGCGTGCACATGCCATACACCCCATCTCAGCAGTGCAACTGGAATGGTCTCTGTGGACCAGAAATGCAGAGGTACACCCTACACACCTTTATCAGACAGTCTATGTTGTTAGTGGACTTGTGCGAAAAGCACTAAAGCCAGATTGCAAAATGACCTGCATCTGGCTGCTATCATTGTGGGGAGCCTTAGAGGCTGGACACAGGAGTCATGCTGCATGCACAAACACCCCTGCAGCTAGCCAAGCGCTTGGCTCCGAGAGATCACCAGCTGTTGTCAAATTGGTGATGATTGTGCAGGCTGAGGTGATCCCCACCTGCCGTGAGCTGGGGATTGCCATTGTGCCTTACAGTCCCCTAGGCCGTGGCTTCCTGACAGGCAAAATCAGGAGCCTGAAAAACCTGCACGAATCTG
>JAABUP010001263.1_pt1 | contig 53238 bp, 46 predicted proteins | sample 5559201 | NCBI WGS metagenome assembly JAABUP01 (sample SAMN10711887, study PRJNA513373) | rock metagenome | isolation source: Antarctica rocks | place: Antarctica | reverse complement strand
TTAATTAGCAGTTATAGCATACAAAGTTTAGTGGGGTTTGTGCGGAATGACAAAATTTTATCGGAGTTGCGCCGCTTTCGAACATAGGGGTAAGGCTAGTGATGGCCCGGAGCAACTGGCGCCAAGAAATCGACATCATGCCGAGGTATGTAAACCTGAAGTCAAGTTGAACGCCTTTGAACCTTCACGATACGAGTACATTATTGTTACGGTCTGCAGCAGGTCTTTAGAATCGTTGCCTGCCTCCAGAATTATCGACATGACCAGCAGATTCTCGCTTCTCGGAAGATCAATCGCTCGCGCCTGGTTTGCTGCGCCCTGAGGCCAATCGATTATGGATGCAGTCAAGGTATGCCGCTCCTCTCTCCTGACCATTGCACGTTTCGTGTTCTAACTTGTGGTAGGAGACCGTGAATAGCATCATCCTGAACCCTCAATATGCAGAGTACCTGGCCCTCATCAAAGCAGCTCGCAATGGCGCCGTCTATGGGGCCAAAGTTCGCTTTCCCCATGCCCTTGTGTACGTATATTACGCCCAGGGAGGAACCCCTGATCAGGAACAACAAGGTACTAACGAAGAACACAGCATGGTCTTCCTATTTCGCTCTGGCCCGTATGTCTTTCGCCGTCCTTAGTTCAAACGACTTCTCTAATCTTTCCTCAGCCTCCGGGAAAAGCTCCGCCTCATTTTCAAAGCAACCCGAACGCACGCGCGCAACCTTGCGACATTCGCCGTCGCCTATAAATCTTCCATGATCTTCCTGCGTCATGCTTCGCTCAACGGCAAAGAGCACCATTCTCACAGCTTCTTTGCTGGCCTCACCGGTGGTTATCTAGTCTTTGGCCGCGGCATACAAAGCAGCGTAAATCAGCAAATCGTCATCTACGTATTTGCAAGAGTGATGCTTGCATTGGCAAAGCTATCGGTCCAAAAGAAAAGTGAAGGCGGAATGGGCGTTGGAAAGGATCTTCGAGAGAAGGTGCAGCGGAATGCTTGGCCGGTGTTTGCGAGTTTGAGCTGGGCAACCGTCATGTGGGTGTTCAGGTGGTATCCGGATACTATTCAAATGAGTTTGAGGAGTAGTATGAAGTACATGTAGGTTCCCATGGCTCAAACCTCCCAATCCTTGTAGCACAAGGCTTCCCCTGTTTTCGAGACGATACTGATATTTGCACCCGCCTCCAGATATGCGGACTCGGATCATTGGGACAGTATTAGAACGTTTTTGGTACACAACAAATAGATTTCTGTTTGGGCCGGCGTTTCACGCATGACATTGGTGCAACCACAGGATATCCGGCCAGAGGTATTATGTCTCAGAATCATACTTTTGTATCTGTTGAAAAAGAGCTATTCAAGATTTTAAGCCAAAGCTTTCAAGGATGTGGCATACGTGAGCGCTTACTAGCAATCCCTCGACTCCAGGCAGTAATTCAAGACTTCAGACGTACCGCGGGGTTCGCCAACGAGGGAATATCGCAAGCTCGGATCAGAGCTACTCTGGATGGGTCTTGTTCTCACAATCTGAAAGTCGGCGTCATGTCTCGCAAATCTCTGTACGCATGTATATTCACGCATCCCAGCCAGCCAGACTTGATCCATTCCGCGCTCTGGCTTCTCTAGCCTAGTCCATCTCCAACTCAGTCGCAACCCAGGCGCCTTTACACATAATCTTGAGCATGGATGGGTAGGGAGCAATGTCCCGACTCGTTCCGCCCACGCACCGTTGCTCTCAACTGCCTCTCTTCTGACAACTTGTTGCATTTTCGGAACCATGCAATGGACATCTCGACCTCCCTTCATGAGACGAGCCATACCTGAGATGCACTCCTGAATGCTTCTCCAGAGGCACCGAAACACAGAGAACATATTTCCTGAAGTATGCCGTCGTACCGAGCTAGCGCGAAGTCAATGGCCTTACACACTTCAATTATACCCCTCGAAATCGACTTCTTCTTCATGTCTGCACACTGTGAAGGTCAATGTGCGGCTCATGACGATCTTTTGCAGTAGCACATCAAACCTGTCGAATCTCATCAGGTTTTGAGGAACGTCGAGATTTCGTAGTCCTCATAGTCCGACAACTGACCAGCGTCTAGGATGATGAGGACAAAGGTAAGTTCGGCCGCTAGATTCCTGCTGTAATAAGATGGCTCCATCCCGTTAAGAGCAATTGTCGGTGTATCTCCTGTACCACTCGCGCTAAGGCCGGCTATTTGACTTGTTCTACCTTAGAACCAATCATGAGGCCTTTGCGTAACGTGAAAAATCTAGAGCGTCAACACAACAATCCTCCAAGGCGGAGAGCGCGAGGCCTGCACCTCCCATCAACCCACCTCCCCTCTCCACATACCATGTTAGCAACCATCGTTGATGTTTACTGTTTCAAGTGATTTCAAGCAAGATAAGCAGTACTAGGCCACTCGGCCGCTCTGACCTATGTGACGACCGCTTTCAAGATGCCGACCCTCAAGCATCTTACTTGTGCCATGGAGTGGGAGGGCTCAATGGCTCCTTTCCAGGAGTTTCACACTACATATAGCGATGGCTATGTCGAAACTTACATCGCAGTGCCTACTACGCCTACTCCCTTCTCGATCCACCTCGAATCGAATGGCTACATCGCTCCTGGCTTGAGTATGTTTGTCTACATGGATGGTGTTTACCAGTGCAATCGCAACCGTCAGAATCTGAAGCTTCCCGATGAGGCTATCAAGAAAAGCAAGACTGAGGTCAACTTTCGCGTGCGCCAGAAGGAGGAGATGTTGGAGGATGGTACCTTTAATGGAAGGTCTTGGAGGTTTGCCAGGGTGAACACTAGTAGGTTTCTGAAGCTTGCTCCAAAGGTACCCTTACTGATGTATTACCTACAGCGTCGAAGTCGGGTATCAAGGATACTGAACGTGCTCCACATGATGGCGAATACATCGGTACTGTCGAGGTGGTTGTACTTAGATGCCACGCATTTGATCCAACGACTGCATCTCTTGATTCCGGGACAACGCTTGTTGAGCCAGAACCTTCATACGAAGAACCGGCGAATGCTGTGCCTTTAGCGGCAACGGTCAAGACCGACAAAGGAGCTGATTCTAATTCGAAGCACAAACGCAAGCCCAAATCCAAATCCAAGGACAAGGCCGCCAAGGGTCAAACTTTCGGGCTTGATGGCTCATGGGATGAGCCGCTGCCCTCATTATCACCAGCTGCTGAGGAAACGAAGCCGCAACAGGACCCTTGGGACGATATTCCTATGCCGACTCTCACAGCAGAAGATTTAAACGATGAACCTCACGCTGGTGCGAGTAGTCTTCCGCTAGCCAAGGATGGATCGAAGATGGGAACCTTTCAGATGACAAGTGCTAACGAAAGCATCTATCAGCCTGTCAACGGAAGCAAGAAAGACAAGCCCGAAGCTGGGTCTCAGGCTAGCTCTTCGAAAGGCTCACAACAAGACGCATCTCACCAGACTCCAAATAACGCTAGCCAGCAAGGCCAAGCCTCAGTTCATCTCAGGGGTGGCGGGTCGGGAACCCAATCCATCAGAAGTCATCGCTCCACCGGTCGTGGCTCCCCATTAGTTGTGAACAACTCTATCGTCTACAATGGAGTCGGTTCTACACCCCCTCTAAGCGAGGGGCCACCACCAGCGAGAGCGAGAGACTTTTGGGCCAACATGGAAGCCAATCAAGTAGCAAAGGGCGCATCAAAATCCAAACCAAAGCCAGCCGCAGAGCCTGACCCCTGGGGCGACATTCCAACGTCTGTCATTGCAACGGATGTTGACGCAAAAGATAAGGTGGATAATTGGAACGGAGCTGGAAGCGGCATGCCCGGATCATGGGACGCAGCCAACCAGGCCAATAACCAGAACACTCGGGGTGCATCTAATGGAAATGCTCAAGATAGCCATGGTGCTTGGCCAAGTGCTGTCGAGACTATCGCGACCACAGAAGAAACCCAGAATGATAACGCTTCGAACAAAAATGGGAAGGCTTCCGATTACAATTGGGGCAACGACAACGGTCCGCAATCCGGCGACCAGTGGAAGGACTCTAGTGATCAAGCGAATGGTAATGACAACGACTGGACTGGTAATAGCAAAAGCGGCGATCAGCAGGATGATAATTGGGGAAACAATGACACCAATTATGATACACAAGGCAATGATGGTGACGCATACAATAATGACAATGGTCATGATAATAATGCATGGACAGCGGAGAATGCAGAGGTGGCTCCAGCATCGTCTACAGGAGAGCTAGCTCAGGATAGGAAGGGTTCGAAAGCTGGGTCGGCTGACAAATCAGGTTCTAGAAAACCAAAGGCCACTCCAAGCAAACCAAAGGCGAGATCCTCAGTATTGGATTGGTTCAAGAAGAAGACGCCTGTGACGGCCACTACACCTGTCGAGAGCAAGAAGGCGTCACCCCCAGGGTCCTGGAGTCCACCATTGCCAAAGTCGAAAAAGGAAACATCTCCGAAAGGAGCAGGGCCTGCAGGGCCTGTAGCTGAAGGAGTTGAAGCTCAAGTCCATTCTACCTCTTCTTTGTCCACAGCACCTGAAGCAAAGCCTTACTGGTCTACCTGGAGAGACTCCGATACCCTGACAGAAAGCACTAACCCCGAGAATGATGGTGTGCCTGCAGAAGCACCTCTCTACACCATCCCTGAAGAGATAGTTGATCGCAATAAGACGACATATCAGGTTCGCCCTGACCTCCCAGCGAGCTATTCGCACAAGCTTCGTAGCCCAAAGTACATGGACACACACGAGCAACCATACGCTGTCTTTGTGTTTCAGTACCGCGACAAACAAATCATCGAGGAAATGTTCGGTACCACTATCATCGAGCGTGAGATCGACGAAAAGCAGAGACTGTCTAGTTTATCCAAGGACCAGCTGGTCGAAGAGCTCATGAAGGCCACCAGTCGCGCCGGCTCCAATGAAGGCTCTGGCTCACGTCATTCAAGTGACAAGGCGACCTTCAGATCCAATCCTTATGGCATTCCAAACGGCCCCAATATGAGTTTGCTGACGGAAAAATTGAACAAATTGGCAGGCACCAAGGCGCCCACTCCTGAAAAAGTCGGCGGATGGCTGGATGCTGGTAGTGAGAATGGGAACGGTAATAGCGATGGACAAACATGGGGTGAGGACACTAATCACAAGAAATCTGACAGCGCCGAAACCTGGGGCGCATGGGGTGGCAATGACACCACTAATGGCAATGAAGGCGAGAGCAGCTGGAATTTCGATAACGTGCAGAATGATGAGAAATGCAACGCTGAGTCCTGGGATAATAATGGGAATGCCAATCCCGATGATGACAAGAAGGACCACAACGCTGGCGGCGCATGGGATAATACCAACAATGATTATACCGCTGGAGGTAGCACCTGGGACTTCAATGATAACAACAACGAGACTTCATACAATCAAGAGGACACCAACGGAGGGAGTGGCTGGGGCAATGACAATAACGGCGCCTCGGATAAAAAAGATGATGGCGGCACAGGCGCTTCATGGGGCTTCGATAACGCTACTACTGGTGATACGTGGGAGAACCAGGATACAAAGAAAGAAGATAGCAAGGGTAGAGATGAGAAGAAGGAGGATGATTGGGCGGCTAGTGGGCTTAGTGATATCGGCGGCGGCGGTGCTGGAGGTGGTGGATGGTGAAGTGAAGAGAAGAAAAAGTTTGACTCTCAAGCGATGAACGTCCTCGTCAGTCCCGTTTCTCGTGGCGTGTTCCTCTCCACACTGTTCCCCTTCATATTTTCGCTACAAGCATCAAGAAGAGCTGGTCTCTGTCACCTTGCTGGTGTCTTTTCACCGTCAATGTATACTATTCTACTGTGTTGAAAGTCTAGCTCGCTCCAAGTAATCAAATTGAAGTCGATACTGGCCCAGGCAGTAGGCCTGCATATGACCGCTGGATAGAGTCCCGCTGAACTCGAATAGCTGCAGAATCATCCCTTAGAGATTTACCTTTACAATGGAAGGAAGCCGTGTGCACTACAGTGTCGATGGATTTCTCATAAGGAAGCTGCCATCCTAACAGACACTCACCTTAAAACACGACCTCACACTCTCTACGAATCCCACAGGACTCCACTAAGCTGGGAGAAATCCCTCCACAACATTACACAGAATGGGTTTCACAGAAGTCCGGGAGTTTACCTCAATATACAGCCTCTCATCGTCCCCGAATCCCTGGGGAAATTCCCTCAACAGCATTGCACAGAAGGGTTTATTCGGAATTCCATTTGTCGTTTGAGAGAGCGAGATACAAGCAAGTGTGTACAGAGCAATCATTAAAGTCCACCAAGGCCTACCCCATTTCCGGGCCAAGTCCATCGCAAGGATGGATCCAATACAGCCTTCCCCCTTTTCCAAGCCTATCGAATGGATCCAATCCCCTCATACCCATCCATCTCGGGGATGAATCCCTTACACCCCTCCTTTCCAATGAAGCACACCGCCCGTTCAGGATACAAGAAGAGCGTACACAAAGGGGAATGAAATACACCAGGTATATCGAACAAGAAGTGAAACCACCGCCAGCGATGAAGTAAAAGAACGGGTGTGCGTTGAAGGAGGGTGTCTGTGTTGCTGATCTTCCAGCGGTGAGTGAAAACGAACGAATATGATTCCAAGAGAGGGTGTCTGTGTTGCTGATACTTCCGGAAGAAAAAGGTTCCAAAAGACCTCAGCCAAGAGCCCCCACTCAAGTCAACCAATCGTATTCGTATGGTTGTGCGTTAGGATTGTCTCCAGACGGCATGTAAAGGACCTTTTCAATCTTGTTGCCATAAAGATCCTCTGTCGGAGAGGGTTCAAAGGGAGCAGGGCCCCACTCGGTGCCTCCGGAGGTGACGTCACGGTAGAAAGGAGGACGATATGTGGAAGAGGTTTGTGCCCCGGAGGGACTTCTGGAGTTCGGTGGGGAAGGTGGGCCCCAGCCTGGGCCCAAGTGCGATTGTTGACTTGGCGGAGTGATATGCGATGATTGCAGCATCTCGGCCAGGTAGTCTGTATGAACCTGTGCAGGTGGAGGTGGAGATGATGGGGCGTAGACATGGCGGTAAGACATCGGGGTGTAGTCATCGCGATATTGGTAAGACACCGGGGTGGAGTCATCTTCGGTGTAGTCATCATGATATTGAGAACTTCGGCGGCGTTTGAATTGAGGTAATTCTTGATGATAGCTAAGATTTGAGGTCTCACTATAAGGACGCTTATACGCAGTTGGCTCGCGGACTGGCTCGTGGACAGGTTCTGTCATATGCTCTGTATGGAGAGATCGAAACGCTGGTCGGGGAGTAATATCCGAGTCTGACTCGGCTGGATATTGCCCAGCATTGGTTGATTGACGGTGATGCAGAGGCACAAAGCCTGTGACTTCCTCATTGTCCGAAGTGCTTTCTTGTCGCGAACCGTGATTTCTGAACCCAGTAGCAGACATGGACCTGTGGCGCGGGTGAGGGATGACAGTATTCTCGACATGTTCGGTGCTATGATGATAGGGATGGACTGTCTCTTCAACGGTCTCAACACCACTCTTTGAATTCTGAGATCCTTGCTGAGGGGATCTTGAGCGTGGACGGCCTCTATCCTCACTTCCCGAAGGTTCAAAAGATGCTGCTCCGTCAAAATAGAGTGCCCGACGACGGGTAATGCGTCTTGGGGGTTTCGATACTAGAACAGGATCGTTAAAGTCATCAACGAATTGAACGTGACCTGTTGAGCTTCTGCGCCTGCTTCGAGACCGAGACGGGACAACCTCTTCGACATAGCTTACTCCACTCAAACTCCGAGATCGAGATCGATGTCGCGGTCGCAACAGCTTCTCAACATATTGTGCAGTGCCATCATCAAGATAATGGGCCCTACTGGAGCTCCTTGCTCTTGATCGGGAGCGTACTCGCTCAGGGACTTCGACCACTGATGTTCGACGCATAACTCGGACTGCTTCTTCAGATGAGGTTCTTGTTGATGATCTTCTAGCCCTCTCGCCAGGTTGATTTGCAATAACGATACGTACATTGTCTCTAGAACTCGCACCTGGCCTTGCGTAGTCTCTGCTATCTGACCTGTACCGACGAGGTGATCGCCTATCTTTGAGTGAACAGTAGCTATCATCTGTTGTATCTGTGCAGCGCCTGGAATGACGATGGCGATGTCTTCGCTTGCGGCGATACTTTGACGTGCTGTCATCACTTGATGTCTTGTCGCGTTGACACTTTCTGCATATACTTGGGGTAGCAGCCCTACCTGGTGACAAAGGATGGGCATCTTCCCAGTATGCAGAGCGAAATCTGCCGCATGATGCACAGGTCTGACGAGTACTTGTAGTGACACCACCCCGAGAAGCCCGAGAAGCGGTAGAATAGACAGCATCAGATTCTGGGGTGCAGATGTATCTCCGCTGGTAAGTTGTTGGCCCGTAACTCACATAGTATCCGTCCTCTCGACAGCGGGAGGAGAAGAAACCCATTTTCTTCCGTGGTTCAAGTGAGGAGCCTGTTTCACTGAAGTCTAAGCTTGCGCCCGGTGGACGACGGCATACAGGATTTGCAGAGATTTTCTTTCGAACAAAAGCTGGACGGCTATGTCCAGGAAGCTTGCCAATGTAAGTTTTACCAGGTATCATACACTCGCTAGGAGGAATACCATATGAGGTTGGGCTAGATGCTGTCAGTTTGGTGATCGTAGGATCAAAACAGTACGTGGTAACCGCGACATACTGGAATGAGACTGGGTGATTCTGCTCGTAGTCTACAAAACGCTCTCCCATACTCCTAAACTAACTTGCATACATGTAGGTAGCATTGTCGTGATTAGTCCCAGAGTGGTGGCAGGGTGAATTGAGAGACTGAGGCAGAGCCGACCGTGAGCAATGAGGTGAAAAACGATGGGTGATTAGAGCAAAGGAAGGACGATAAAGGATGTACAGAAACAGGATAAGACCACTGCAGTGGTCTGCAGGAGCAATAGCGATGTCTCTAGAAGAATATCATGATGGAAAGGAGTGGATGGAAGTGAGAGTGTTCATGGAGGTTGACACTCTCATCTCAATCGAGAAGCACGCTAATGAAGCTGGTCGGTCCACAAGCTAGCAGTTCCACGTGGTTTTAAGAATTAGCCTTTCGAATTAGCCTTTCCTATCGATAAGCCAGTGAATGAAATGAGCAAGAACTGCAGAAATGACAAATCATTACATCAAGAGGGATAAAGGCCAAGAACGTCAAACAACACAATCTGTTCAGACTAAGGAGACTCTAGGCATGCCAGGACTCAGTCTCTTGTACTAGGTAAGTTTTGGGCAGAATGCGGTCCACGAAACAAGCTCAGGCTGCCTCATCTGGTTATGAAACACTTTAGCTGATAATTATAAGGGTGTGACCATATCAGCCTGGGCGCGTGCTTTCAAAATCGCAGCGCCAAAGACCATGGAAAGTCATTTTTAGGGGATATGTAACCCTCATTGGGGTCATCAGACTGCAGAGGGGTGTTTCAGAATTGTTCTTGGGTTATTTCAATTGGGGCCGGTCTGCTGTTGCTGTCGGTGGCTGGAGGGAGTAGGAACACTTTGTTCTCGTCTGCTGCAACACGACTGGTATTCCCAGGCCTAATCTTGACAGCTTCGCCGAGTAATATACGAAGTACAAGGTTAAGCCATCGTATCGACAGCATCAATGGTCAGTGATACTCGTAGAACCTTGAGGGAAGGAACGAACGGAGGTCGTCTGGAGGTCGTCAACAGCGGCTGCCGAGAGCGGCAGGAATGGCCCGCTGAAAGCTTGTTTCTCTGTGCAGCTGGACCCTGGATCCGCCGCACATGGCCAGCACCTCGAGCCTCGAGCAGAGAGAAACAGCTACCTTAGGCCATCAGCTTCGTCAATGAATGGATGAATGTCTCAGGACGCAATTGACCATTAAGTTGTGACAAACTATACAGCGTGCGCTAAGTCAAACACTCTGGGCTGTGGCTCCCAGGACGCTCGTCTCCCTCATACTTGAGCGCGAGAGCTCCGCCGTCTAGCCCGCGATCGCTTCACCTTCATACTAAATGAGACTTATGCTCCATCACTCGCATTGAGAAGGCACAACTAATTGTCTCTACATTCTTGTTCTGGCCCATGATCGCTAGTCCAGCCAAAGGCACGTTCATTCAATGGTGGCACAAGATCTGTGCTGACGATATCCTACAGATTTCCAATGTTTCACCTCATTCCAATCCTAAACAGCTCACTAAGGTGAGGCCAGTGACTGCGTCCATTCAACCTCGAGCCATAGCCGGCCTAGCCTCCATACATGCTATTGAACCAACAATGTCTACCCCAATCGCTGTCCCTACAGCAGCGCCCGATGAACCATCTGGCCTACAACATCTCTCTCCCCTTGTCCTGAAATATCTGCAATCCGTGTCTTCTGGCCAGCGGCATCTCCCTCCCTCTCAGCTTGCCGAATTATCAAAGCCTCCATTTCAGAACAATTTCCTCGAATACATGAGATCCGCCTCCTCCAGCGTCTCCGATCCAACCCCACCGATAGATCTTAGCCATCCTCTATCGAATTACTTCATCAACAGTAGCCACAATACCTACCTGACGGGTAATCAATTGTCCAGCGTGTCGAGTACCGATGCCTACAAGCATGTATGTCTCTGGTCTTTTGGGCTTCACCATGATTCTGAAAGATGGTCAATCATTTCTTAAGATCGGATGAGTAGAGAGAGGTACAGACTCTGACGTGTGCAAACTCAAGGTTCTTCTTCATGGATGCCGTTGCGTTGAGATTGACGTATGGGACGGTGAATCCAAATCCAGATCAGAAGAGGCAGAAGGCACATTCGGCGACCGAGAGAAGAAGCATGGGATCAGGGACAAGCTTTCCTCTCACGGGCCGTTCAAGCATTTTCGTAAAAAAAGCGATTCCAATACATTTATACCGTCCACTGAGACTGACTCTTTGAGCCTGCCTACCCCCTGGGTCTCGCCGTCCACAGCAACAAGAGCGGAGCCGAGGGTGCTACATGGGTACACGCTGACCAAAGAAGTCCCGTTTAGAGATGTGTGTACCGCAATTAGAGATGCGGCTTTTGTGAATAGGTGCGATGGTTTTCACAAGCGTGCGTGTTCACGCTGATGTGCTCTCACAGTGACCTACCAGTCATTGTTAGTCTCGAAATCCATGCTAGCCCGGAGCAACAAGAGATCATGGTTGAAATCATGAATTCGGTTTGGAAAGGCTACTTGACCCCTGCGCTCGACCCTGAGGCCACGAGTCTTCCAAGACTAGATTCCCTGAAGAACAAAATTCTCATCAAAGTCAAACATGTCGATCCCAAAAAGACTTCCTCGAAACCCAGGTATGAGAGCAAGTCCTCCGCGGTTTCTTCATCTTCAGCCTCCGAAGTAGAGGGCGCTCCTGTTGAAGTCAAGAAGAAGAAGAAAGCTCCGATTGCGCCCTCCTTGTCCGCTCTTGGTGTTTACACCCGCGCCTATCACTTCAAGTCTCTCTCAGCCCCGGAGGCAACTCTTCCCACTCATGTCTTTTCGCTCAACGAGAAAAAACTTATGGAAGTCCACTCGTCTTCCGGTCCATCCCTCTTCTCACACAACAGGAATTATCTCATGCGCGCCTTTCCTTCCGGCATGCGTGTCCGTAGTGACAACCTAGACCCTGCCCCGTTTTGGCGCAAAGGGGTGCAGATGGTGGCACTGAATTGGCAGCGGTGGGACGAAGGTATGATGCTCAACGAAGGAATGTTCATTGGCAGTCACGGCTATGTCCTCAAACCCGAGGGTTATCGTAGCAAAGGCCTCAACGCTCACGCTCCAGTGATCTCGGCTGAAACGCAGTCGGACGCTATAGCGCACAAGATACTTAGCCTTTCCATCGAGATACTAGCGGCACAGGATATCCCTCTCCCATTAGGTGACACCAGATCTGAAGGCTTCCACCCCTATGTGAAGTGCGAATTGCATATCGAGAAGCCAGCTGAGAGGACTGGTCAGCCGATTGAAGGTGGTGGTAAGAGCAAAGACGGTGAATTCAAGTGGACTAGTAGGACTATGAAAGGGACTGAGGTAGATTTTGGGGGGGGAAAGGTCATTTTCAGGGAGATCCCAGGGGTAGTAGAAGAATTGAGTTTCCTTAGGTACGTACTTTGCGGCCTGTTCTTGTTCCAACGAAATCGCCTTCCCAAAATCGTCGATGTTGGGTGACAGAAGACCCTGCGTTAGATTCATTGCGATTGACCGGTCATATCCAGTCCAGGTTATGCAGGGTCAACTACCTTTGCAGCAAGGATTGCATATTGCGCATCAAATTTTTTCTTGAATGTTTGCTATTTTCCTTTCACATGACTTCGCTTACATAGTTCGACAGGTTCAAAATTCAAGACGATGAGATAGGTAAAGATGATTTAGCTGCATGGGCTTGCATCAGGCTTGACCGTCTCAGGAGGGGTCTTCGCCTTGTGCATTTGCGTGATGCCGCAGGTATGGAAAGTCAGGGTGTACTTCTGGTGGGAATTGGGAAGACCTTAGTCTAAGTATTATCCTTGGCGGATATTTCTGATAGCCATACTAGCGACATACGATGAACGAACACTTCTAACGACAAGCAATGTGCCATAATTCATCCCGTTCGTGCATACGTACATGTTGGGAAGAAGCTTGAAAGTCTTGCTTCTCGTGGTTGTGATTTCGGAAGGATTTTACCTCGGTGAAAACTGCTAACTATGCAAAGTGTCCCTGCGTCTGTACTGTTATACTCGGTGGCTGCAGCCAAGGATTGGTACTTTTCCTAAGAGGCGGTGTCCAAGATCGAATGGCGACGCTGGAACTCGATTTTGCTTGTGCGCACGGGCACCAATTATCATGAACCCCGTCACTCGGATATCTTGCATTCGAACGTCACAAAAAATTCAAACAGAGCTGCCTGATTGACATTGGAAACTTGCCTACAGTCCGCTCGGTATGTTTCGCGATTAGACAGCGCTAGTCTCACCAAGCACAGCTGAGAGCTTCAATGTGTCTCGTCATTTTGGGGCTCTCCAGCACAAATCTCGACTCCCTTCAAAAGCCCCCAATCTCGAGACTCAAGCGCTGCGGTGAAGGTTCATTGTAACTCGAATTCTGGGGACTGTGGCTGGTAGTACACCCGATGCAACTCACATTGAAAGGTCGAAGAGCGGTCAAGAGGTAAGGCAGGACATCATTCTTGAAGATGTTTCACTTTTCGCTTCCCTACGTTTTGCATAGCGTTGGCCTGCAAATTTTGTCGATCGTCTGAGCAAATGACATATGCACGGTAAATAATTGGGCCGATCTCAGGTAAGTGTTTCCGGGTACCCAATGTTTGCTTCGAGTCATCATCTCTTCAGGTTTTACAACAGCATAGATACCCTGAAGGATGTGAATGTTCCCTCCACATGCCGAAAATAGCAGAGACAACGGATCGGCGCCCGACCGACAAGTCCTCTCCCGAGCATAAGCTGTTGCACTTGGCCTGGCCAGCCAGTCGACGATAACGCAGGCCAAGCAATCTACTGGAATTGAACTGTCGTGATCCACGATATCAGAGACGAGCATCGAAGGCAAGCGACTTGTCATGTATGCTACGGAGACCCTATCTAGAACTATGTCCTCAATAGTTTAAGCACGAAAATTCAAGCGGCTAATTCTCTGGAGAAAAGCGCATTTGACTTCGAGCCTACTCTACCCCAGAAAATTCGTCTCCATTCCACGACTGGAATGAATGAAATTTATGGAACAATCAAGCGGCACCCTTCAGATAGAAGCAAACCATTACACGCGCCCAGCCTATGGTTAGTCGCAGCTCTAGCTTATCAGAGGGAGCAGCATCATTATCAAGACTTTGATTTGAGACTTCGACTTTTGATTGTTCAGCCGAACGTACGTCGAGATTGGCATATGATGCATCATACAACGGCGCACTTCTGAGACTCTTGCAGCGCTTCCGTAGCAAACGTGACGCTCGGCCCCCTGCTTCCGAGACTTGAGCGGCCGACCTCGAAGCTTTGAAAGCAAACTCCAGTCCAGAGGTACGTTGCGATGACATGGTGAAAATCTTGTCCCTAGAAGAAAAAGTTCTCGGTGAGTAGGCTGCAGTTCTGACATGCACGATGATCCTAACCCTGAAGAAATCCTTCATTCGAGGCCTCGGGTCACAAAAGCTGTCTATAAAGTCAGCCAATATTCCCCTTGAAAGGACCAGAATCTCCAACTCAGCTCCTCCCAACCAGACACAAAAGCAACCGATTCTACTCCACTACAGTTCAGCTCAGACTCTCCACAATCCATACCGCAACTCCTTACCGCAAACCTCAACTGCACCTAAAAATGCCTTTCATTCCCAGCCACATCCGCCAAGTGAGCGATCCCAATCCCCGTCTCGACATCCCTTTCACCCACGACTGTGGTCTCCCCGGCGGAGAAGACATCGACGCTACCACCACAGCCATCGAGGATGTCAATGTCCCCACTTTCCCCCTCCCTGCAAATCAGGCTGGACCTTTTATCCAGGTCCCCGTGAGTCCGATGGTCGATGGCCTTGTGCATATTGGCTCCTGACTCGCAGATAGGATGGCAAGATGCCTGGCGTTCGATGCCCGACTTGCCATGAGAGGGGCATTGAGACATTTGTGCTTAGTGGCAAGCGTTGCCCTAGGTGCAATCACCAGTGCTAGGTTAGTCGAGGTAAGATGGATGTTTTCGTCCGTTCAATTGATTAACGCTAACGTCCTTCAAAGTAAATGACTCAAAAGGAATTCTGTCTAGAAACATTGATCTTCAACCTCGACAATATCAAGACGAATCCTTTACAGGCCTCTGTTTCTAGGAAAGCCTAGACGTGTGTCCTTTCATGGCGCTCATTCCTCGAGCGATTTTTCCCTTTATGCTGGCAGATGTTTTCGTAGGCATTGGATTTTGAGGGTTGAAATTTTCGTCAGTTGGCAATTGCAAGTTGCGCGAGTATGCTAGCAAAAATTTCGAGGAGAGTAAAATAGATGATTTTTCACACCTTTCATCCTCAATATGCCATTTTCTGAGGCCCCATCTGATAGAGACTGACCTGTTGGACTAGAAAAGTAAACGCAGATAGACTGTGGTCCTGTGACTGCTCATCCACAGAAAGACAAGACTGAGGAGGGACGAAGCCGGATGAAGATATTCCATGGACCGTTTCGCTGCTCGTTCAAATGCAGTGGCGTTCTAGAAATTGGACCAAGCCTCATGGCCGTTTTGCATGACCGGATCTACCGGAGATCATTCTTTGTATCGAAGGAAAACGTAGAGTAGGGATAAAAGCAAGTCCGACTAGGACTTGCATTAAATTGTGAAACTTTTATGCCATGCACTAGAAGTACTTGATTGAACTCTCACTTCTCAGCATACTCCTTCACGCATAAAGGCCACTCTAATCGTCGTGAACTGTGTGCGCCAGTGCTCATTCGGATCCTTGTTTTCACAATGAACAGACGTTCCTCTCGACGCCGCCTCGCCGGCATCAGCAGAGGACTCGACGTCATGAATCTGCTCAACGTCATGTCGAGCTCAAGACCATGCCAGTCATCACTGGCTTCACAATGATTCCGGACTGAAGTTACGATGCTCAGGCTCCTCACGCGACCCTCCTCGACGCTTGTCCGCAAAAATCTACTCAACCCACCAACTTTCACCCTCACACGAACCATGTCATCCGCGAACCCATCAGTCCGCTCCAACGACGAGCTCAAAGCCTCCAACCTGTTCAACGTCTCCAATCTCAACGCCGTGGTGACAGGTGGCGGCACAGGAATCGGTCTCATGATCACGCAAGCATTGGCGTCCAACGGTGCAAAAGTCTACATTACAGGGCGACGGAAGGACGCGTTGAACAAGGTCGTGGAACAGTACGGTGGTGGGCCCGGCAAGATTGTTGCTCTTCCGGGAGACATAAGCAGCAAGGATGAGGTGAAGCGTCTTATGAATGAGGTAGCCAAGAAAGAGTCCAAAGGAATCCACCTATTGGTCAACAATGCGGGTATTGCACGAGACGATAACACAGGTTTCTCCAAAGCTGGCAAGCCGGACTCCACTTCAGCCCAAGCTATCTCCGATCATCTGATGCAAAGCGAGCCCGAACAATGGGCCGAGACTCTTCAGACGAATCTGACGGCGCAATTTTTCATGACCGCCGCGTTTCTACCGCTGTTGGCTAAGGGGCGGGATGTCACACCAGGATATACATCGTCTGTGGTCAATATAGCTTCGATATCAGGCGTCATGAAGGGATCGAGCTCCGGACAATTCGCATATGCTACGTCTAAAGCTGGTCCGTGCTCGACGATCAGAAATCAAAGCTGGATATGAGCATGTCGAATCCAGCTGGACGGACTGGCCACGATTCCGATATGGCGGCTTGCATATTGTTCCTTGCTGGGTCGGGGGGCCTGTTCTTGAATGCGCAGGTTTTATATCCGGACGGAGGTGAGTGGATACGGAGTCTTAGATTTAGTCGCTGCGGTGCTGACTAGTCTTAGGGAACATCCTCGTACAGCCGGCTGCGACGTAAATATGAGTTGTGAGAGGCGGACGGTGTTGTGTAGCATTTTCAAGGTGTTGGTTGGGCGGTTACAGGCCTTGCGTTCGAGCATGAAAAAGTCTCGAGAAGAATTCCTATGCTCCCCCTGAACAAAAACCATACTCGATTCCAAAAAGTCAGACTCCACAGATTCATTCATGAGACATCGATCCCAAAACCCCAGAATCCTGCATATATTCAACCACCCCCTTTTTAAATCAAGCACATCCCCACAAATCTCCCCACCAACACTCTACCCCTTCACCCTTTCCCTCCCCTTTCCTTTCCCCTCCCCCCCTCCCCCTCCCTCACCTCCGCATCAACAACCCCACCACCCCCCCAACAACCATACAGAGAACCCCCCACAACACCCCCACAACCATCCACCTGCACCAGCTCTGCCGCCAAAACCCCCTCCCCCTGTCCCCCTTTCCCCTTCCATCATACTCCCCATATCCTCTTTCGACATCCAGTGATTTTCCCTTCAAACTAGCCACTTCTTCATCATCCAGACGGCGGAAAGCAGGCGGGTTGGATGATGTGGGGAGGGAAGTGGCAGGGTGGGTGAAAGAAGCGATGGTGTAGCGTTGTCCCAACTCATAATCCCGAGAAGACCTGCCACTTGCCGCGTTGGGGAGGAAAGGGCGGCGTTGTTCGGTTTCGGTGGGGAGGTCTTCTACGAAACGGGAGCGTGGGAAAGGGGCTCTGGGGGCGCGGTCATCTCCGGACCGGCGCGGCGAAGGACGTGTGTGAATGGGTGCCTCTGTTGCTGCTTCTCCTGTTCGGGATGGAGTTTGCCGCACGCCCGTACGCGTGACTTTTCTCCCTCTCTCCTCTTCCTCTTCGTCCCTAGTATCAGTATCACGGGCCCGCTCTACCCTCCCGGCCGGCATCAAGGCGCTTGGATGTTGCTGTTGCTGGTGCGCAATCGACATCGGGGGAGTTGCGGCCATGTTTGGCTTAGGAGGAGTCGGTTGAAGTGGTGGTGGTGGGAGAGGCAGATCACCGAGCGAGGCGCGACCTGATGCTAACGATGCATTGGGAGTGATTGGTGGAGATGGCGGTGGAGGGGGAGAGCGATATGCCGTATACGCTCCCCCTCCCCCTCCCTCTTGTCTCCGCTGGGATTTTTGTGCGGTTGTTGTTGTGTGCAGCTCTTGTTTTGGTGTTGTGGATGGATGGGATGGTGGTGGTCGCGCTGATGTAATCGGTGGCGGGCGAAATGGGGTGGATGGAGGATGGCTGGATAGGGGATTGAGATGGGGTGGGGAGTTAGGGAGGGGGAGGTAGGGTTGGGAGGAGAAGGGACCGTGGCGGGGTTGCGACGAAGAGGGCATTGGAGGGATTTGTGTTGAAGAGGTTTGTATGAGAGGGAGGGTGGGAAGTACTATTTAACAAAGATTCTCAAGGATAGAAGCAGGGGTGGAAAAGAGGCAACAACAGTTCAAGCCGCTCAGTACACGCTGAAGAAGGAAAGAAGGAAAGAAGAAGTCAGGAGCATCGAGCTTCTTTATACGACTTCTTTGGGAGATGTCATAGACTAGCAGAGACAGCTGGTAAGACATCGCCCCAAAGAGGATGAAAGGAAGGCAGACGACTGACTAATATGTATACGAACCACAATGAACGGAGCCAGATGTCTCGGGTAAGTGCAGAGAGGGGGAAAAGAAAACTTCAAAGGGGTGAGAATAGCAAGAGCAGATGGTAAAAGCGGGAAAGGGTCGACTGTATAAACATGGACATGTACTTTATTAGTATTGCCTGGATTGATACATACATAGACATCACTGCTGCTTATTCGACTGCCCTGCCAGGATTGGCCCATTCGTTCTGACTGAAGAGCTCTCTGCCATGACTTGTTCTTGTTCTCCTCACTGCAATTTTCTGATTTCCGCCCGCTCTCAGGTCTTCTCACAAGGATACCAGCTGCAAGATCCTGCTGTTTAGATAATTGATGGACAGTGAGCAAGAGAAGTCCGAGAGCGATCAGTAGGAAGCTGTTCCTCCAATGCGTGAATCCGTACGCCATCGCCAGAGCAAGAAATTCGATATAAACGCCCGCTGCCCGCTTTGAGTCAGAAAGCAAATGCTCGCTGGACACTAGCATCCCCGGACGAATATACCAGCACCCTCCCCAAATATGCACATATAGCCTGGCCTCCAATAGAAACACCTCCAATGCAGTCTTTGAACCCATACCACCAGAGTAGTCACTGACCTCATATACCCCAACTCCCCTTTCGAGCTCTAGCACCCCACCCGCCCTCCAGCTCTTCGGCGCCACCAAGATTAGGCTGCTGCCGGCCCCATTCTCTCACGTACAATTTGAGAGCGCACCACCTCTCGCATTTTTGGTCCCCTTCCAGCACCCCTCTCACATCCGCTCCGGTACCTTCTGGTGCTCCAACATACCCTTTGGCATTGCAGCGATCATCATCCTTGCGTAGCTCATCAACGGATACGCGGGTGATTTTGCTAAGCTCTGGGTCGAATTTGCGCGCGAGCGAGGGGTAGCCAAGGGATAGGTAGTTGTAGACCTGGGAAACGAAGGTGTCATTTAGCTCATTTTCGAGGGACTGTTCACGGCGGAGGATGGTGTCGAGGTTGTTCTCCTCTTGCGAACTAGGGGGAGAGGGTGGGAGTTGAGTTTGGCCATAGTTCTTCGAGGCTGAGAACGGATCACCTCGTTCGACGCCCGGAGTCAAGAGACCTGTTTGTATGACTTTGGGTGGAGCCAAGGCTTCTTGGTTGGCAATGTTGCAAACCCCGTTCCAAAGACCATTGACAGAGGTCCGACGACTGGCATCGCCTCCCGGGGTCCATAATCCGGTATTCTGTCGTGTCTCGGAATCTGAAGGCTTTTTGATACCAGGATACTGGTTCACGTCTAGGCGAGTGGCTTGTGGGGACAGGAATTTTGGGAATTTGAGATTCTGGCCAGCCATTGGGGGGCTGGCCGCTTTCTGCATGGGCGTCATCTCGTTGTCCTTTTGCCATCCTATAATATCCTTTGAAGGAGCTCCCACTATTTCAGCACCCTTTTGAGCATCCTCGGCCTCTTGTAAAGCTCTCCTCGTAGATTTCCTTCTCCCTAAGTCGCTGGGATCGACAGCCCACTGATCACGTCTCTGCTGCTCCAATTTTTCTTGATGCTTCCGCATCTCCGCCAGATCGAACCCAGCGGCAGAGTCTCGATGCCTGTGCCGGACAGGCGACCGGTCAGCGACCTCCTCGTCTGCGGGGCCATCCATCTGGAGCTTACCCACGCCGACCTCGACTTCCGCTTCCTCGGAGTCTCGGTCGATAGCGTAGTGATCCACCGGCTCGTGGGCGTGCTCGTTCGGGTACGCTGCCATTGCCTGATCCCTCAATTGTCTCTCGGCGGTTTTGGCTGCCAACGACAGCAAGTATCCTGACCATTGTGCGTCTTGACTTTCCCGACGCGCTCGACTTTTCCGTTTCTTCTTGTTTGAGCCCTGCTCTGTTTGATCCGACTCGGCCGAGGGCGAGGTAGAACGACTTGGGGGGCTAGAGTTATTCGATTCCGTCCCAGACTGTGAAGCAATGGCCGGGAGATCCGGTACACGGAAGGAATGCCTTCGGTCTTGCTTCTCGGCCAACTTGGAAGAGGAGAATTTCGATTCGGGTGCTTGTGGAACCTGATCGCTGCTGACCACAGGAGAATTCTCTGGGGCTATAGGAACGGCGCTCGGCCGTGCCTGACGCATATGTTTTGGCAGATGAGCCTGATCATCAGGTACTGGATCTGTGCTCTTTCGCCGTCGTCTTGGAGTTTCAATCATCTGAGGGGCAAACCTCCGTGGTTTCTGAGTTTGACTTGGCGACTGGGGCTCCATTGGCGGCTGCGAGGAGGGTTTGGTTGACGTATTGCCAACTGAATTGTGAGAGTCTTCGCGGGACGCGTGGTCTCTGCTTGGCTTCTTGGAATGGGTGATTGAAGTCTCGACGGGTTGAGGCAACAGCCGGGATGGTTTCTTCGAACTCGCACTTGACGATGGGGACAGCGACAGGTCATTTGTGGGAGAGGCCCGATTCGATCTTTTAGTTTCCTCGACAGGTTGGGGAAGGGGCTTCCGAGGTGACCTCGGCGAGGGCGGTGAGTGGGGAGCCATCTTTCCTTCTCTTCATCCCCCGCTGTCACTTGTCACCGTGTCGGCAGGCGACGATGAGAGAGGCACGGCATAGAATAGAGCAACGTCGTCGTTGTCGTTGTCGTTGTCGTTGTCGACGGTAGCTTCAGAGTTGGTCTGATGGCTGACCGTCAATGATCGGAGCCACAGTCGGTGCTTCCTGGCGAGAAGTTACTTGCTGTCTCTAATGCCCAGCAGCCCCTGCGATTGGCTTCAGGCGGCCGGGGATCAGCCTTAGCCCCTTACCAATCCAACCCAATTCCCTCCCAATTCTCCCCAAGCGCCTTGCGGGGACGCCATGATTCACTAATCTGTCACTCCCTCGTCGCATGCGATGACGTCTGAAGATTGTCGTACATCTACGTATGCATTACTTGTGCGATTCATCAATGACACGTAGGCGAATGAGAGATCAAGAAGTAGAGTACAGATGGGGGGGACACCCGTGTAAAACCCCAGATTGCCACACCCAGATTCGTAACGTCGTCGCCGCTCCCTATGTCCAAAGAAGAAATGCCTGGACTGAAACAAAAAGGTAATCAAGTGCGCTGCAGCAGGTTGGGTATCAGTCCTCGTCGTCGCCTTCCGCGTCCTCCTCCCCTTCTTCTACCCCCTTCTCCCCCCGGTTCTTCCTCTTCTTCCCCGTGTCCAGCAGTCTCCATCCCATAGTGGCCCCTTTCCACACGAGATAACCCTCCCGGCTGAGCCATTCGCGAAGCGGGTCATCCTCGATCTCTTGGTTCTTGTCGAAGTCGCTCCTCTCCAGATGCTTACCCACGTGCTCCACCCGGTCGTCCCAGCTGTCGAAGACCGGGTGATGGGGACAGTAAGGGCAGATGGTGTAGCTAGGTGGATCCCGCAGTCGCCGGTGGCATCGCTTTTGCGTCTCCTCGATCGACTTCTCAAACCTGTCTTTCTCGGCACGTGACGCCGAGGGCGCTGGGGCATGCATGCGTTTCAGATGTTGCGTGAACAGATCCTTGCGATCGAACTCGTGGTAGAGTGATCCATGAGGTTCCAGCTGGCCGGACGGCGAAGGGGAAGAGTGTTTGTGTTCCTTGGACCCACAGGACGGGGGGGCGCAAACACCGACGTCGCATCTCCAGGTTTCCAGATGCATGTGCTGCACGTTGATGTGGCGTTTCCACTCGTTCTTGCTGCCGACGGTAGAGGAGCATCCGTACTTGTGGAAAGTGCAGATGAAAGGTCGAGTGTGCGATGCCAAAACATGCTTCTTGAGGGCAGACTCCGAGGTGAGGCCGGTGGAACAGTGGGCGCACGGCAGTAGGTTGGGGTTCTTACCGGTGGGTGGAGAAGATCCAGACGTCTTGGGTGTCTTCTTTGCGATCTTGGTCGGCTTTACAGTTTGGCTGGTGGTATTCCTGGTCCGCTGAGGTCGTTTTGGAGCTAGTGTCGGATTCCTGGAGGTGGCGGATTTGTGAGAGAGGCGACGGGCATGGCTGCGTCTTTCTGCTCTTGGGTTGTAATCGTCATCGTCGTCCACTTCAGGACTATCACCCATGGCGGAGTCATCGTCGTCTTGGATCGATGTCGCTCTGGAGTTATCTTGGATGGAGGAACCCAGGGCCTCGTCTTCTGGGCCAAACCGATCGGATTTCTCAAGAGATGAGTAAGGTGCAGCCTCTTCGGGAGAGTACGGTTCGCTGACTGCAATCTCATGCAATTCCGGTCTCATGTTGACGTCTTCTGCGAAATTCTCGGGATCGAATTTTTTATGGATATCCTGAGGGGAGATCCCCGCGTTTCCTCTTGGAACATAAGAAAAGAAGTCTTGTGGAAAGCACATAGGACCTTGAGAAGTGGCATAATCAAGGCCTAGCCCTGGAATCTCATGGTGTTGGGGTACTTGATATTTCATACATGTATCAGCCTCGGAGCGGCTGTCACTCGTCTTGGGACTCCAGGTGCTTCCTCCAGAGATAGTGGTGTCCTGGTCGATGCGCGTCCACTGGCCCCTCGAAGAGACTTCATGAGGTATGTCAAGAGTATACGGCAATGGATTATTTGTTGCGTTCCAATTGTTTTGCCAAGCGTGAGGTGCATCAATGCTGCAGCGGCGCTGTTCTGGCGTTTCCATCATGCAGCGGGAGATGCCTGCTGCATGTCGGTAGGGAACTGTTTCAGGCAAACCGTCCAAGTCGTTTAAGGCATTCGTCCGAAGACTCATTGCCTGAAAATGGGAAGCGGACCAGTCGGTTTCGAGATCTTGGCCCAGGATGAAGGGATGGTTCGAGTCCTCCTCGCGGTCGCGATAATCAACAGAGTGAGGGACCCCAGGGAAAGGGTGAACAGTTGCCATTGGTCGGTTCATGCAATTGGAAGGTCAATAAAATAGCGGCCACGGGGAACGGACGGTACAGTAGTGAATGGCTGCCCGTGGTTCAAGTGAAGAATTGACAAGAAGAAGAGTTAACCAGGTGGATGGGTGGTGGAAAGGAAAAAGTGAAAAATTCAACAGTCGGACAGCTGGAGAATCGAAATCAAGGGGCGGGAAGAACCTAGTGTTATTTGGCCGCCAGAAAGCACGGAGGATGGCCAAAGTGGGTCCGCGGTTAGATGAGACAATAACAATCTGTCAATTGATCGTTCCGGGGATTAAGAGCGAAAGCTGAATGAACTGATGTAGAGTCGTGAGTCTACGAAGGCGAAGCGAAGGCTTTCGGCGGGGCATACAAGAAAGCGAAGCACGCGTCGAGGAATAGGAATTATCGACAATGTTATACCTCGAGGGAAACTTTGGGGACTAGTGCCTCCACCAAATGCGAACTAAGCTACCATCCGGTGAAGAGCCGCATGCCTTAGGATGAATGACTGACTTCGGGTGACTGGACCCGTATCAACTGTCAATGTTTTAGCAACAACCCTGCCACATCTTGGCCGGCGGCGCCATCAGAACTACTATCGAGATGCGTATGGGCCAGATCCTTCGGCGAGGGGTGCCCAAGCGCAGCTCCCACACGAATGGGGCGGCGACGACTGACATGAGCGATCCTCGAGGGCATTTCCTGTGTCAGCTAGACCGCAAAACCCACTGTAGTGGGAATCGAACCACCAAACGCTGACTGCAGGTACAGCGCAGTCATCAGGGAAGGACATCGAGTAACCCCACACCTCTACGGCAGCCATCCGCATGCCAGGCAGGTGCCTAGAACCGGGCTGCCGGGGCATATCTCTTCAGATCCCGAGCGACCCTGCTGCCTTTCAGCTGAGGCTGATCCTTCTAACGGTGCAGTGCTACACTGCAATACGCCCAAGTGCCCATCATTGCCGGAATCGTTCGGCCGGTGTGCCAGCACATGCCAGATTGGTTCCTCAGCTGGCTGTTGAGTCCAATGAGCAGAATGCTCAGACCGCTAGGAGATATCCACGCTGCAGAACTAGGGTTTGAGTGCTTATTTTCCGAAAGCGTGGGCGTGGTGGAAGTGGTGCCAGTGACAATGGAGGGACCATTCCGTGTCTGATTCGAGCGTCTAGAGTCTGTCTGGGCATAGTGAGGCTCTTGTTACTGTATGGGGAGTAGTCGAAATTGCTTGTGTATGCAACGCTAAGTTTGCTCAGCGCCCGGCTTCGCCTGCGCTGACTGCTTCTGACGCAAGGCTTGCAGCTGGCTAACCCCTTTTCGTGCGAGTAACATTCGAGAAACCAGTCGGCCAATCAGGAATTGTCACTTAATCAGAATCCTTCGCCCACACGGTTGATGAACGTAGCCGTGATTCCTTCGCTACCGAATGCAAGGTTTAAGCGCCGTCGCAGGCTCCCCGGTCCGGCCTGAGGTCGTCAATCTGCACCACATCATTCGCAACTTGGAGCATTACGCGGAAGCATGCGTGGAGGACTTTGTCGCCAGGTCGGTGTGCTCGAACCAGGGTTTGTCAATCAATTCCTTGACGTGGATCTATCGCCGATGCTGCACGCGTGCTTCTGGCGCCAAATTCCTCGATCTATTCTTCAGCTGAGCCAGGGGGCTTCCGCAATGCTTCTCGTCTGCATCGAGACATTTCGTGGTGCGCCATGCAGCGAAGGGAGTCATCGCTGTACAGGAACACATGACCATGATGTCGAAAAACTGAAACTTCTGAGCGTGACGTCGTCGACAAGCGTAACGAGGCAGATTTTGGTGCACGCGCCAAGAAATCGGATGCCGCGCTAGCAAGCCTCACTTTGTGGCTTAGATGTCCAAGTTCAGGGTGGAGAAAGTCACATGCCAGCCCACCACTAAGCTTCTTATTCTCGACGTGGAGGAATACGCATGTGGCTAAGGACTTCGACAGGTAGTACATCTGCAAAGTCCAGGAGATAAGGACAGTGTGACATCGATTGAAACGTAAGCCAAAGAGCCCAACGATTGACGGCAGTGTCTGTCTGGCTGTGCGGAGCCAGTCAGAGAGAGACTGGCCATGGTGGTGTGCTCGTGGACGGTGGACAATTGGACGGTGCTCCTTGAAACCGATCCCTCGGCTTTTCCTGCAGCTGACACCTCGAAATCGCTCAGAGCTGGTCCCGTGTGTTTCTCACACGTTCCTAGTTCTCTATGCAGAGTCTCAGGGGCTAGTATCCTGTACAGCTAACCAGCCAGCGAGCTTCTCAATCAGCGCCCTGAGTGAGTACGTACCTGCAATACGCAACTTGGGGCTCTGAAACAATCGAAATGGATTCTTCTGGATGCGAGACATTTAAAGTGCTGACTTGAAAAGCTAGGTCCTGGTTATCGTCTTGCTTACGCTTCATCCAGGAGCCATCCCGTTCTTAGTCTCCTTTTGGGCTTGACATCAAGACCTCGGCGGCTCTCATCCTAGATTTGGCTTTCGAACCATGCCACTTCTCGGGTTAACCGCAAGACAATGTAAAACAGTATCAGCCTCTGGCCTGGCATACCAGCTTGCATTGCCGGAACTATGATAGCGAGGGAATCGTGACATTCGCCCATCGACACGATTGAACAAATAGAAATGGGCCAATAAGCCAGCATGATTCTGTAGTGTTCATTCTAGTCAGTGCACCTTAGCAGCTCAAATTTCTTCACACATCCTACACTTGATCGGGACAACTTGCAAATCAGGCTTCAGTCATGTCTCAGACACTCCCAGCGCGATGAGAAAGTTCTACAATATACCTCACAGTCATAGCGTGCGACTTTGTCCTCATGTCTTTCTAAAGAGAAGAGATGAACTCTTTACCCTTTGTCCTGTCTTAGACATGTTTCTCTCAACCTTTTCGTCCTATAACAACACGGCTCTTACCTGCATTCCTGTTCATAAACCATAATCCCCAGCTTTCGCTTTCCACCCTTCCTTCTCAAAACACAGAGCGCTCAATTGCTTTTCTCTACTCGAGAAACCACACCGCGTCCACAAGAGCCATGCCTTCCCCCAAAACACCAAGGTCACCCCTCCCCCTCCAGGACCTCAGCAATTCCAAGCCCACAGCCGAATCATCATCGCTCGATACCAAACTCTCCCTCCACCACCGCAAAGCATACGACGCCCAAGCATCATCATTCCCCCTTCAAAGCACATTCCGCCGACTATCGATTGCGGCCAGCGCGGCCCTCGCTTCGAATTTCCTGGCGCCACCATCCCACTTCAAGCGGACTACCACAGACGGACTCCAATCCATCGAACCCAACAGCAAGCGAAGCACAGACAGATGATACCACGAAGCAAGCAACGTGGAGTTTTAGAAGTTGGAGCTCGCTGTGGAGGAAGACGCCTGGGAAGGAAAAGCGGTGGGTTTATTGAACGAAGGAAGGAGGATGGGCGGTTGGAATGAAGTGAGTGCTATGAGTACGTATATAAGAGAAAACCCGCACTGTTTCGACAGACAGCAGTAGATGTTTGGATCGAGAAGTTAGCGTTTCGGAAATCAAGAATTGACATAGATACGTTTCCGCTGTCTCTCTTCTAAAAAGTCTTACCATCATTTACGTTCCTAAATTCACGTTTCTGAATCTTGAAATCTGATCTCCTCCATCTTCCGACCTGTCAGCCGTAGACATTTAATATCTCACACCTACCATTCCAAAACCCAAGCATCGCCATCGACATGAAATCATTCTCCCCATCTATCCAACCATCAAAACCCACCCTTCACACCCACATTCCCATCCCAAAACCCACATCACCACATCTCAAAAACCACCCTCCATCTTCTCCCAACCCACCACATAAAACCCCCAAGGAAATCGCACCACCCGATTTCCATACTGTGAATCTACAAGCTCGCAGCCAAGCCTTTCCCAGAGAATCACCCAACTAATTTAGTCTAGTACACATACATTTATTCACATTTCATGAATCAGCACAACAACCTGATTTGACAGAAAGGCGTTGAATGCATGACATGACACTACAATCAAGTAGAAAATTAAAAGCCATCCCCTCGCCTTGATCTATCTACTCATTCCCTCAACCTCCCGCCACGCAAAACAACGACACCGAATTCCTAAAATTGCGAGATCATACACATTCAAAATATCCTAGGCCACCAGTTCAACAAAAGGTAAATGGGTGTTCTAACACCTCGCATCCGAATTCAAACCCCACAGTCCATAATAAGAGACTGGTTAAACGCCGTGTATGTATCTCTGAAAATCAGTATCAAGTACCAGGGCAGGTTATTAGCGAGGTGTGACAGCTGTGCGTGGAACACTTATTGTACGGATGGGGGTTGGGGGATGGTGAGCGGAATGAATGTGGATGGTTAGCGTAGCGTGGGAAGGGAACATTGGGGTTTAGATGTCACGGGTTGTATAGATACCTGTTGACTTGCCTGTACGATTTTATTGCTTGTGGATGATACCGTCGCTTCCATATGGACGGACTTTCTTTCTGTTGTGGTGTGATGATATGTGAGTTTGTCTGAAAATGAGTGGAGATTATGTACTCGATGTGGTTCAAAGAAAGTTGGTTTGTGAGCTTATTACGTTCATCGCATCTCCAGCTCGATTAAGGAATGGTGATCATGGTAGCTTATCACCAGTGAATATACCGCCAATCTTATTCCCACCACACCAAATTTCCACGCTCGAATTTCCCCCTTGTCCTCCACGCACCTACAAATCCATCCAGCCACTCATTTCCTCTTGCAATAACCACACTTCCTATGCTCGCAACTCTGCATGGCACACGCGGTATCAGTAGCGCGACTCAACGGTCCATGGCCACATCTGCAACAATACCACACAACAGGCTCTTCCCGGACAGGGGTCTTGGCCCTCTGCTTCGCCTGGTTGATTGATATGTTGCTTGTCACCCCCAAACCTTCCTCCAGGGAAAACTCATCCTCGACATCGTCACTCCCACTAGCCTCTCCCTCCTGGTCGCTGGACGAATCTTGTTTCTCCTCATCGAGAATACCTTTGGGTAATTCTTTATCCATCGGAAACCAAGCTTCGACCCTCTCCCCGTTCTTAAAGTGCTTATCATCAATATGCGTAAACCTCTCATCCCAGGCCTCCAAACTCCGTTTCTGCAACGGCACCACCGTCTGACAAAATCCACACCAAAAGGCCTTCTGGCCATTTCGACCCACTCGTCTCAACTTGCACTGCTGTCTCACATATTCCGCATCTCCGATCTTGTGGGTCTCATCCAGGTGGGCTTGGAATTGTTCGCGCCGATAGAAAACTTGGCCGCATTGGTGCTTGGTCTTATTCTGGACCTTGGCGTGGGCTGGGTCGGTGGTTAGGTGAGGCTTGTCGCGAGGTTCGGCACATTTCCAGGCTTCAACCTGCCAGTGCATGGTGTTCTCATGACGCTTCCAGTCGTCTTTACTGCCGAAGCGGCGAGGACAGCTGGAGTAGGTGCAGCCGTAGGGGCGGGTGTGTCGCTTCTCATGTTTTCTGTTCAGTACGCAATATCAGCAAATCAATCCTTTTCGATTATCATTGAAAGGTTATGGCAATGGTACTTCAATTCACACTGAGTCTTCTTCTTTTTAACGCAGTATTTGCATTGAAGATGTTTCTCTGTTTCCCATGCAGCGTTTCTCGAGGGCGAGTCCGTGTAACTCCGTTTCTTAGATTTGTTCGATCCTAAGAGGCTCAGAGTGCTTTCTTCAATTGCAGATTTGATGTCATCCTTGCTTCTGGATTTATTTAGGTCTAAGCGATCCGCGATTGCGGAAGCGATCGAAGCCACATCCTCAGGAGTAAGGCCCGACAATCTTGACGTACTGTTTGCCCTCACCTGCGTGCCTTTAGCGTTGGATCCGAAGGTCCGGTAATCAGTGAAAGAGCGTACCGGCGCTCTGATAGCATGATTGCTCTTGCTCGACTCGGGCATCATTTTCGTTGAATAGGATGCTGAGAAGTCTTTCCCTGTTGCGGCTAAAGCAGACTTTTTTTGGTCCAAAGATCCATGATCATCCGGCGTGAATTGACCCAAATTCAGGAAGTAATTCCTATCTGGCTCAAGGTGCAACTTGTCACTCGTAGCTTCATGAGCCATGTCTACTGGCAATACAGTACCTTTGGCCGACTGATACGCTTCCATGGGAAGATTACGGCTTGAGTTTTTGTTCAAGTCTTCTAAAGTGACCAATTGAGAATGAGTTGGATCATGTGAAAGAAAATGGCCGTCATTGGGTGAAGCCTCTATAAGAGCAAGATCCTTCCCAGGATTACAAGTAGGTCTAGACCCTAGATCCCAGGACCTAATTCTACATCAACATCTCTGTCCTGGCTGTGCGTTTGGTTGTAGATTTCCTCTGACCTATCCATGAGCTTGTTCAAATCCCAATCTTTGTGTAGCCGCTGGCAGTGCTGTCGAAAATTGTCCGCGCGAGGCCATACTTTGTTCTTCTTCGCGCAGTGCGGAACCGCACACATGTATGATTTCCCAGACATGACATTGTGGAGACTCTTCTTGTGTCGGTCCAAATCATTCTGGGTTGTAAAGCCTTCTGTTACACGGCTACAGCCTTCCGCATCACATTTGAAAGGTTTGTCGTGGCGAAGCTTATGCTTGCTACGAAGCTTGGCTTAGTCGGATATGATTAGCAGCTAAGGGAAAGACTTACGTAAACTCCGACTTGTTTTTTGATTTGGTGTGGCAGATCTGGCATATGAGCTCGAATGAGTATTCGTTGGGTTGCTCCTCGGGATACCCTTGTAGGCCATCCATTGAGGGTCCCTGTGCATAAAGCTCACCAAATTGCAGCTCACTCCGAGGAAATTCTGTCTCTGGCATTCCTCCAGCAAGACTCTGGCAATCGGGGTTGGAGCCCAAGTCACCACTGAATGATATTGATCGAGTCCCTTGAGTGTAGTAGCCAGAGTCCGGAATATGCTGTCCGGTGCGGCTGTCGATGTCTGATCTCGTTGTATGCGTCCCGTAGTACGTAGGTGCTCCGTTTTGGCGTGACTGCTCTCGAGCGCCTGTATAAGTTTGATTCATGAGCTGTGACTGCTCCATCCGTCCGTTTAGACGCTGAGAATCCCATGGGTCTGGATGAGAATTGAGCGAAGGACTCAGATCCAGGTGTCTTGGTCTCATCGACGGTGGCTGCCCTTCTTGAAAGAGGTTTGCCGCTAGATTGATCTCTTTAGGATAGAAAGGCCGTTGTTGCGGACCCGGAGAGGGCAGGAGAATTTGATCTAAAGCAAGGGCCGAAGTAGGCGATGCATTGAAAGACTCTAAGTTGGGATCGATGGGCGTCGGCGGAGGACCCATCTCATTTGCCGACGCGTGCGATGGGCCAAAGGCATTCATTCTGGTCCGTTTCCTCGCGCCATAACGTGTCGGGCGCTGCTGCAAGCGACGTTCAGCATGCCCCAACTCATCTCATTCCTTGAGGCCTGATATCGCAGGTGAAACCTACCTCTGGCAGTGCCTCGGCTTCCGCGTGTGGTCGCTTGCGGGACGAAGCCATGCCCACGGGGGTCCCAGAGATCGCAAGCGAGATGATCTCGCTTTCTTGCCTTACACAGTAGTAGTGACTGCTGCGTCCGCACTGTCCAGGGTCATCGCCTCCCCCGAGAGACGGAGCGCTTGCGGGTCTTGCTGCTGTGCTCGCGCGAGGATCGGCAACTGAGGCGATGCGAATCCTCCGCGAAGGTCGAGGACGGTGGAGGGCACTAGAAGTAATACTCTCGCACTTTGGTCGACACAGCCTCGCTCCTCCCGCTTACAGGTAAGGTCCCACATCCTCGAGCATCGAAACCCGATCCCACGCCCAATGCTGCGGCTAGGTAAGATGCAGCCAAGGGAGCACCTGTTCCACAGTCTGAGGAGAAGCAAGTCTGCTGTCTGCACGTCAAGTGCAGTGCGACCCTTCGCACAGGAGCTGAGAGGATGAAATGCACTAACGATGGAGAAAAATGAAGCGAGCGAAAGATTGCGCTTCCAAAGTCGGAGCGAATGTGGCTGTGTTGGTTGCCTAACCTACTGATTGAGGGCGCACTTTTCGTGCCCCGCAAGTGCCAGCCTTGGACATGGTCACTGCCAGTAATTGGTCGGAGCATCGGTTCCTTACGCATTTACCTAACCGGACGTGTATAAGATGGCTCAATGCGAGTCATACAGAGGCACAAGCCGCCTCTCGTCCACAGGTCAGCTGAAGTCCAACCGGCATAGCTTGCCACGTGCCGTCATGAAGTAGCATGTCTGCTTCATCGAGCACATCCGATGTCAATCACTTCTAACTGAGCTCATCTCTACCATCGGGGACGTAGGGTTTTCATGCTGTGGCATTGATGAGAGATGGGGTGACGTCAGAGCATTGCATTGGAATGTATTCTATATCCATGGTATCTTCTGCCCAGTACACCATCTAAGAGACGGTCCCATATGCAAACGACCCTGTCAAATCACCAATGGGACACATAACGGTGTACATAGTAATACAGAGAGATCCCCTCCAATAGAAATGTCATCCGCCGCATCGCTCCATTTACATAATCATATGGTCGTAAACATAAATGGTTACCCGTCATAACCACGACAGGGGGTATATATCAGCTAAATCATCGCGGGCCACCAGGATACTGCTGCTGTTGCGGCATGTATGAGGACGCGTCGGCGTTCGCTGAGGAATAATTATGCATCTGTCCCACCGGAAAGTATTGCATTGGCATCTGGCGATCCATCGATGCCTGTGGCTGGCTGTACAACGGAGCGGGGTTTTCCATATGCTGTTGCATCGGATACGAGGTAGGGGGTGTCGATTGTAGAGAATATGATGTTGGCGTTGTGCTGCCAATCTGGTATGGGCCGCCTTCGATTGGACTCGAGTAGGTTTGATGCTGCTGCGGGGCGCAATGAAACCCACTAGTGTCATGGTATGGCAATGCTTGCGTTTGAGATGTTGAGGCACGAATGTCACTGCCATACATGTTTTCCGGAGTCGAAGTCTGAGGGTGGGGGAGGCCGTTATGGTTATTCACTGGATTAAACCGAGGTCCCGGGGACTCTGTATATGAGCCATAGCTTGGGACGAAGGGGTTCCTGCCATGATTCTGGGTGTAAGCGGCGGCCTGCTGCTGCTGTACATGGCTTGGCGGAGGGTAGGTACTCGGTGATACACGGTGATAATCCATGGGTTGGTGGTCTGGGGCAAGGCCTCCAAAATAGTTTGACTGCGGTTGTAATGCAGTGAAGGCACCGGGTAGATCGTCAGCGGCCCGAACAGGCATTTCATATGGCGCGACAGAGTTCATTTGTGCAGTATGAGAGAATGGGCTTTGGACCGTAGGTGACACGCTATTCTTCTGAGAAGGGAGGCGTTGTTCGATGGGGCTGATGATGGTGTCGGGCGTCACCTCCCTTTGCTTAACAACGCCAAGCACCGGCATGCTGATCTGTTCCATGTGTTTGGCCAAATGGACTGTGAGTTTCTTCCAGCTGTTGCAAACGTTGCCGCAAAATTTGCAAGCTTCGTCCTTGGGATTCTTCGGCGTTTCGTGCCTGCATTCATCCACTAATCTCCACACCTGATCGACTTCATCATTCGATCCTTCAGTGTCATCGATATGCCTACTTCGCGCTTTCTGGCTGGAGGGACCTCGCACCGCAGGCTTTCCAATCTTGGTGGTTTTGACCTTGGGTTCGGGAAGCTTATGTTCGCGAACCAGATGCTGGACAAAATTATCTTTTCGGTAACATTTGTGCGAACAATCGTTCATATTACACATCCACCACTCAAGTTGCCGATGTCGCTCATTCTCGTGTCTCACCCAGTCAGCCTTGCGCTTGAATGACTTCGGCTCAGCACAAGTGGCGAAAGTACAAGTAAATGGTTGAACGTCCTCGTGTACGTGTTTTGACCAATCAGAAGGCTTCTGAAATTTCTTGACCTTGAAGCAGAGCGAGCATTCAAACTCGGCCGGCAAGCGCTTAACGGGAGGCATTGGCACACCGGGCGGAAACAGCCTTGGCGTCACAATACCTTCGGCAAGGGCATGGGCGTCTTCGTCCGACTGTGCTAGGCCAGCCACGGAGAAGCCAGTACCAGTGGGCTCTGGCTCTCGGCTGTTCGACTTTGACGGCAAGTAGGTGGGTTCACCTCCAAGCTCGGTACAATGCTTTCCCGAAGCACATTTGCCGATACTGAGCGCTTGGGCATGCTTGATCTTGAAGTCCATGAGTTTCTTGAAGCGCCGCAGTTGCTCTTGAGCGATGCGGTCGAACATGAAGGGGGGAAGTCTCGGGTTGAGCTCCCGGATGTTAGACTTGAAGCCTTCCAACGTAGGCACGATAGGGTCGAAACGAACGGAGAGATCCATTGTGACACCATGGTCTTCACCAACATCATCCTCATCCTCATCTTCGACATCACCGATGCTATTCAAAGTTTCTTCGTTCTTGAGTGGGGTTGCAAGAGTAGGCATCGGCGGTCCCCCTTGCTTTGTCCACATTGCAGCCAGCCCAGATTGACCCAATTCAGTAGCACTCGAAGAAGCTGGACCTTGTGATCCCAAATTGTTCAGTTCACTGCGGCTTCTAGAGCGTTTCATGATGTTTTTCGGCCACGCCGTTGGCGATGAATTCCCTGTTGCACTGACGGAACCACCAGCACCAAGAGCTCCAGCTTGAAAGGCCATCGCAGCTACAGCACTGCCAGTATTGATCCTTGGAGATTTCGGTCTCTTACTCGAGCTAGACATTCTTTTCAGACCCGACGGTGGCACCTGAGGCACCCCCAGGCTTTCCCTGCGGCTACCCTGGCTGTCCTTACGATTATGTTCGACGATTGGCGGTGGATACGTGGACTGATCTTTCGACTTGATTGACTTATCGCTGTCCTGCCGTTTGAGATTACTGTTACTTTTCTTAGAGCCCAACCTCCCTGAAATCTGCTGTAAAAAGCTGCCCCTTCTGTCGCGCTTTTGTTTGGCCGGTCCTTGAGCCTTCTCGTTCATGGAAAGGCCATGAAATAAGCCATTAAGATCGGATTCGCTCATACGGCGAGTGCCCCATGTAGCTACGCGAGACAGTGTCTCAATGTCACCGGCTCGTTGTTGAAACCGCATGATAGCAGCACTAGCTGTCTCTGGCTGCATCTTGACTCCCGGGTCTGAGCTGTCATACACTGGGTCTTGCCAAAGCTTTGCACGATACAATGGTGGCTGATTGGGAAGCTCGTCATACACTCCAGCCTTGGCCTCTCCAGGCCTGTCATTCACAGGCTCACCTCGGGCCGTTGTGGGAGGTGGAGAGTCTTCAATACTGATGGCATCGTCTTCCTCGTAATCTTCTTCGTCTCCGCTTTCTTCGTTTATCAGTACACCCGGCCCAGGTATGTGTGAGTCTGCGCTCGTCATCTTCAAGCTCTCGAGATTCGCATAAGACAAAGCATGGGCCCCAGCACTCTTAGCTCGGTGCCTCTCATTCGAGGCCTTTGGTCTTGTAGGATGTGCGTCGATTTCATCTTGATTGGTAGGCTCACTGCGATGTAGCCACTCCTCAACGTCTTGGTTCTTCAATTCCATCTGGGCCTGAAATTCTTGCTCTTTGAGGTTTGGGACTTCAGTGTTCTGGAGTTGATTTCTTGCCTGGGGATCGAGACCAGATCTACCACTTGCCTGATCCGCAGGGCCTTGGACGTTAAAATAATCATTCTGCGTTTCCAAATCTTCTGCATCTTCACCTTGTTGTACTGTGAGATGCGAGGCCTTGCTTCCTGCTCTGCTACGCTTATTGCCGCTACGATAAATAAGGTCCGGCCCTCTTGCGGGAGAGTCTCCTCTAGAATATGGATCGACGCGGATCATTGGTGATGCCGCCCTTGCCATGTTCGGAACGACAGAGGACAGGTCCGGGCTTGTGCCTTTGGAACTTTCCGTTACTGAGGGGGTGATCTGCGTTGGCCCTAATGTATGGTCTGTTTTCCCTTGGTTGAAACTATGCATGAACAGTACGGCAGCAGCGTTGTCTTGGTTCTCGCTCTGAATATGACTTCCGCCCGGTGGACTGTTCGTGCCGTGCCTTGATGTTGGGCCGGCCGAGTCGGTCAGAACTGGGCTCATGAGATGCGACGAAAGTGTAGCAGTTCCGGCTGAAGTCCGTGTGTAGAGCGAGTGCTGAGGGCTATCGAATCCAATGGTATTCTGCGTTCCCTGCAGCGGGCTTGTTTGAGGCGAATCTGAATCGTTCAACTCCGCTCCTGGGTCCCCTAGCATGCCAAAATTATCCTCTGGATAGTAGCCACTACCGACGAAGTCTGGTGTTGTGGTATGCTCGCTTGATGCGACATAGCCAGTGTCTGAGATGTACGCATTGGGACTTAGAAAATCGTATGGCGCTCCCGTAGCCTCGTGGTCGATATCGGGGTGTAGGCAATATGATAAGGAGGCTCCGTTCACGAGCCCTGTCTGAGAGGATGACTGTAGGTAATTGAAGTCTTGGGAGGGGGAGAAGGAGTGATGGGTCTGCGGGGACGATGGTGTATGGTAGGAGTGATGACTGGGTGAGTGGTCGCTCTCTATGGGAACGAGGTGTTCCTCGCTGGGGACAGATGGAAAGAATGGGTCGTAATAAGTCTGCTCGTTGAAGCCCACTGGCTGGGAACGTTGGCCAGCGGTTGTGGATGGAGGGGTGGAGTGCACGGTTGACATGTTCGCTCCAGGACAAGTAGCACTGGGGGTCCTTGTCGTTTTGCTTGGTCCTAGAATATCTTCCCTCAACCCTAACGCCTGACGGGGTTTCCGCACCACGCAATTAGAGCGGTCCAGTGAGGGGGAGTTGGGTTGCGATCGGCCTTTGAATGGTGGTGTATGTCAGGTCATCGGCCTTGGCTCCATGCTCCGGGTCAGGGTGCGCATCGACGAGGGTGTGCGTCAGAAAGGCTCAAAATTGGCGAGGCTGATCCCATTGAATGACCGAGTCGAATCCGCTTGAGCAAGATATAGATAGACGATGCAAGCGCAAGGTCGAGTAGTCGAGTCCTAGGTGCAGCCGAAGAGTGGGGTCCACGCTAGGACTATTCGAACCAGCTTACACGCCCTCGATGGGATATGAAGAAACGGCGCTCAACTTGGTCTCAGACCTTCCGCGACTGGTAGGTTGATGAAGGGAGAAGGAGCTCGAGGAAGTGCAAGAGAAGCGGCCGCATCACATGAGTGATAGAAGAGATGGGTACGGATTTCGCTTGCCGGGATGTCGCATGGCTGTATGGACAACTTAGGGGGGCAATTCCCTGGTAGCAAGTAGCAAGTAGCAAGTACCTGTGAGGCTGATACTTCCTCCGCTGGGCAGATTCGCCGGCTGAGCCTGAGCGGCCAAAATCGCCTATTCCGTTAGCGTCACTAGACCCGCCGGGGTGCATTCATGGGCTTTCTGCAGGCTGACTGCCTCGATCCAATGCCTTCATCATCAAATCCACCTCTCCTGAAATGCATACCAACGTCCAAAGTGCATGGCAATTGACGGTTTGTCTGTGGACTGATGAGTGATGCCCTCCTCTCAACGTCTGTCCCATTCGAGATCTGGCATTTTGTACGAGTACTGCTGTGCTTCTCTCACCTAGTCATCAGGCACCGCCGCCGTAGCTTAGTTCAGCGCTGTTGTAAACCGGCCGTTTCATGATGGGGGAAAACATAACAATAATAATGCTTGGGGATCTTCGCAATCATAGAGTGCGCCCATGACTAAAAAGTATGATGGCCTGATGGCCGTTGAAATGGTCGGAAATCACACTATGAAGACATCTGACTATGCTACCATGCTGCCCCTTCAATCATCATCCATCTCTCCCTCGAGGGCGAATCGATTTGTTCTGGCCAATATTTGGTTACTATCGCCATCGTTGTATGCATGAGGTGATCGTCTTTGATTAGACATAATGATCCAGGCACTTTCAGTCCAAACCTCCGTGAATCCTCTCTCCTCATCTTCATCCAAATGAGAACTTATTCAGACAATTTGTCGTACGAGGCTAATTTATACACCGCTGTCAATATGTCACAAATACCTCGTACAAAAACTATTGCTAGAAAGGGGCATGAGTGTCGTGAGATTCCGCAACCAAAGAAATCCATACATCACGGGGTATCTACTAAGCTGATAACACCATCAATGCGAAAAACGTTACCCTTTTCCTCACCTGCATTTGGTGTCTATGCTATCTCCGAAGGCCTCGGTCAGCCTCTGAAGCTTGCTGTTCTGCTCGTTCAGAGTTCGTGCCGTGCTTTTAAATTCGGTCGTTGTCCGTTGGAATTTGAACCTATCAGCTTCCCAGCCCGATCGCAGCGACTCAATCTCTCTCTGCAACTTGAATATACTATCTTCTTTGTCACTGCGTTGCTGCATCTGCGAGATTTGTCTCAATATCTCGTTCTTCTCCCTCTCGTGCTTCGTCACGAGGGCTTTGTACTGCTCCTCTGATGCCTTGCGGAGAAGAACGCGCTCTTCGTCCCATCTGTGAGTTAAATCTTCACGTTCTCGATCCCAGCCTTCTCGAGCTTGGAGGTACGTTCGGCGTTCCTCGTCGACCACTTTCTCTTTAGCTTCAAGTTTGTCTTCCAAATCCATACGTAACTTCGTGTGGCGATCTTCCATTTCCCGCCTTTGTTTCGCCCATCCTGACTCCAGCCTATGTTTCTCTTCTTCATTAGCTCTGCTGATTTGGGCTTCCTTGTGCGATAAAGCAGCCTCTGCTTTGCGAATTTGCGCTTGTAGCTCGTCATTTGAGACCCTTTGCTTCGCGCGTTGCTCTGTGACCATGCGATCTCTGTCTAGCGAGTACTTCTGCGTCATTACCACCTTGTCCTCTTCGTACTTCTTTGCTGCTTGTTTCCTGTCCGCTCGCAAAGATTCATTGGAAGCTTCTAAGGTGTCATTGACCTTCTCCTGTGCGGTCAACTTTTCTTGCAAGTCTTGGCACCTTTTTTCCACATTGCCAATATCCAGCTTTAGTCGGTTGCTTTCGGAGGAGTACTTTTTCCGTAGTGACTCAATATCTTTCTCTAGTTTTGCAAAGTGGTGATCCTGCTGTTGCTTTTCAGCAGCTCTCTGAGCTTCCATGGTTGAGATCTGGACATCTCTCGACTCTAGTGCTGCATACATGTTATGGTAGACATCCAGCAAAGCATGAAGATCGGGCATAGCATAATGTACACGACTGAGCAATGCCAATGGGTTCTCATCCCTTGACCTATGTTCAGGGCCGGGCGGATATTGCAGCTGATGTGGTGGTTCTGGTGCTGGCGGCGGAGGCACGTAAGACGGATAGTAAAGCATTCCTTGGGAGACTAGAGCTTGCTGGGCAGTAGATGGATCCACGTGCTGAGGGAGGGGAAGGTATGTTAGTTGTGGAGATTGGAAAGTCTGCTGCCCCGGTGGAACGCTGTCATAGGGATACACAGGTGCAGGATTCGATTGATCCGGGACAAAGGCTAGATTAGATGAAATAGGGTGCTGGGGTGCTGGTTGGTGAAGATCTCTGTATTGGGTTTCTTGGTTCACAAGTGGTGGGGGTTCTGCTCGTGAAGACGATGGAATGGACCCTGTTTTAGTAGACTCGGAAGCCGTCTTTCCAGTTGATGGGGGTACCTCTGTATCTGAAAGCGGTTGCAGAGGTTTTGGAGGCTCGACCCTAGAGCGCTTGACTTTAGGAGACTCGGCTTTGACTTCACATTGTTCTTTGGGTTTTTCCGCCCTTGGGGTCGCTTCGGAGTCTCCAAGTATGTCAGGGAGGTCGCTCTCGGACTCAAGATACGGCTGCAGAGAAGCAGGAGTACGATGTTGTATTGTTGGAGATGTCATCGAAGTAAGATTTGAGACATTGGAGGTCGTTCGAAGCATTGATGAGCTCGCTGAAGATGGTGAGCCTGATTCGGATTCGGGCAAGGAAGGCAGCTGTTCCAAGTTGGCATTTGATGAGGTGCTCTCCGGCCGCTGAGCAGGAAGGTCTTGTGGCAGGGTGCTCCGGCTGCTTGAGACTGAAGAGTCCCTGTGGCGCCTACTGTTACTGCCAGAGGTAACACTGCGGCTGTCTAGCTCTTTTCTAGGTTTAATACGTGCCACACGACCATGCTTGTCATAATCTAACCCTGAGGTTGGCATGACGTTCAGACCGTTGGCTGTGTTTAGCTCGGCACCGAAGCTCAATGACGGGTCTGAGATGGATCAATGCTAATTATTCATCGATATGGTGACGCTTAGCTTGCTTGTCGTAAGAGATTAAGAATCCGAAACCTTGGAAGGTTTCCGCGCAGCATCTGGGTTTGCCGTAATCCAATGACTAGTCGGACGAATGCAAACGTTTGACAAGAGGCAGTAGACATGCGATTCAAAGATTGACGTTCAAAGTGCAGGCAGAAACCTTCATACTTGGTCGCCGATTCAAAGGCAGAGACTTGTGTGGATGGGTGTCAAGAGAATGGAAGCAGAGACTGCCAAAGACGGTGGGGGCCATTTGGATGGACTGCTTGGTATGCACCTGAGCGAGCACCTTCACGAACAGCAAGTACAGCGGACACGTAGGAATAGCAAAGAGAAATGAAGCCTCGAATGCAGCAACAAATAGCAAACAAGGAGTGAGAGGTCTTCGGCGAGTATAGAGAAGAGCAGACGAAAGAGATCGAGTTGCTGCCCCCAGCGGCACATCATGCAGAAGCGCGCAGGCGAAGATATCCAATTAGGGCATGGCAATAAATGCGTATCATGAGTGGTTCGCCAGACGTTGGCGAAGTTGGGCAGCAATGCTTCCACACTAGGCCGATCTCCCTTGCATCACCAGGTCACCGAAGTACGAAATCACATTGCCCGAGTCATAGCACTGCATGAACCATTCTGCGGTCTAACAGGTAGCTGCTGTAGAGGACAGAACAGTAGCAACTTTGCTATGTGAAAGACTTCTTCATACAACGGTGAAGAAGAAGACCGGGCGACATCCCCACAATTACGGAAGCGGCTTCTGTTTAGCGCGCTTTACGCGTGATATGCTGGAGGCCTAAAGCTAAAGGTTCAAAACAGACCATTGGACATATAAGAGGAGGATGTGATCGGAAAGCTTTAACATTTTGTGTTGTAAACAGTGACAGTGTTTAAAGGTGAGTTATATAGTACAGCGCCCAGTATGCTCACTCGACTCTAAGGACCCTCGCCCCTCTTCTTTTTGCTGTCTTCTTCTTCTTATTACCCTTGTCGAAAGCCACGGCACTAGCGTGGTCCCTTCCGACATTATCTAGATCCTTGACCTTGTAGATTCTAATGATCCAGTTCTCACTCGTAAATGCTTCCTCCAGAGTGCTCAGTTGGGGACCTTCGGCGGGGAGCTTTGATCCCCGGACCCGATCCTGGGCCTGTCCAGCTGGGAACAGAGCATTGTAGTTGTAATACGACATTTTGTACCTGCATTCCATTAGAACGGTGAAAAAGCGGCTTGAAGGACAGGTCAAGAAACTCACATCAGACTATTCCTCATTGTAGGGGTGGCCTCGTCATCCACTCTGTACTCCCCTCGTGCCGTAAAGTAATTCCGCTCATTGATCTCGTCAGGCCAGATGCCTTCTGAAATGCGGACCATCCACAGAAATTTGTTAATATCATCTCCAGAGTAACCAAGAAGACCTCCGAATACGACCAACACGTAGTCCACGTCGTGTTGCCTGAGAATAGGATAGCTGACCTCTTCTCTTGAGCTCATCGCTTTCCCAACAGTCGCGATGTGCGTATTGTTCCAGGTATTGTTGTCCACCAAGGTTGGTCGGTCAGCCATACCACCAATCTGATACCCATAGTCCCACCAAGACATGACTTTAGCCCTGTCCGGCGTGTTCTGTCGAAGCCAATAGTATGCTTCGCGGTAATCATCAATGATGTGTTGGCTGCCGTCCGGCAATCTACTGGCAAGTACGACAGAAGGTGAAGAATAGGCATTCGATGTGACCCAAGTACAATGTAGAACAAATAATAGCAGATAAGTTGTGATCGCTCCTACAACCGAAGCCTTAGAAATATAGGAGTAGATACCAAGGACAGGTTGACGTGTGGATCTCAAAGAATCTTTGATTAAATCGGCGGCACTTTTGGCATTGTCCCCGGTAGCTTGGCCGTTGGTGTGAGACTCCTTCGGTATAGGATTTTTTGCTACAAGATAGGTATCCAAGATATTAGAAACCGCCAAGGCAGCTGCAATGCACACTACAGGTGTCAGGGTCAGCATCAATCTGACCATAACACCAGCGAAGTAGCTTGAGAGTACGGCGTAGATTACTACAAAAACGTGTTCATCCTTCAATTGCTGGAAGCACATGTAGACACCAGCGGGGAAGAGCCAGATCATTAGGTTGAGGTCGAAGAAAAATGCAGGCCAAGCTGTAGGCTGGTGCTCCGACACTGAGGCGATGATGGGAATATGGATCTTGGCGTAACCCGTATCCCAAAGGGAGTAGAACCGGCCGCTCCATGGCGCAATCACACCTGACACAGTCAAAAGGACCAGGGCGCCCATCGACACAGCAAAGACGACCAGGATCAGAGTCCGGAGAAGGGTCTGGAACTGCTTGTTGGGCACTTGCTGACGAATGAAGTCAACGAAGGCGACGAGCTGAAGAAGACCAAAGACACCTGCAAGTGGTCAGTGATTTGTCATGTCTTTGCGGAATCCGAATCATATACCTAATGCCGACATGTGCTCGCTACTTCTTATAGGGAGGAATCCGACGAACGGAATCTGCATACTGGCCAGAGTGCCCAGCGCGAACCAGGTGCTGTAGCTCACGTAAAGTCTTGGGCTATATCGGCCCATGCAAATAAGAACAAACGTATGAAGTGGGAGCAAGTTGGTGATGAAGACGTAGCCACCCCAAGCAGACACCATGTAGCCGTAGAACAGAGCAGCCAAAGCGCCCCACATGGCAGATCCGTTCTTGACTGCCTTGATCCACAAATAGAAGGTGAAGACCAGGAGGAAAATCGCTATAGCTTCATTGTCATAGCTCCCGGCCACTGATCTTGAAATATATCCGGGTGTAATGCCCATAAATGCGGCTGCCAGGAGGCCAGCTGAAGGAGAAGTACTCATTTCCGAAGTAATCAAGTAGGAAGCGACTGCAGTGAGCCCGGAAAAGCCAGGCGCAAGAAGCACGCAAATGTTCCGAATGTCGACAGGGAGAGAAAGGAGGCGGAGGAGATGGTAGATCACCCCACTGGTTACCATCAACCCAGGATACAAGGTACCTCCAGTGACACGCCCAAGAGGATGCCAGGTCCCTGATCATGGGTCTGTCAGTTGATATTCATCCTATTATACGCGCTTCTCTTCAGACGTGGCTAGCCGCGTCCAAGTATCGAAGGTGTCTCCGAGGTAACGTGGAACAGGGGAAAGATCGGAACACCCACGGTCGTCAAACCAGTCCCAAAAGCTGTAGAACCCATTTTGCACCAAGTACTTTGTCGCTCGGAAGTTGAACCACGGATCGACTATTCCACGATCAGCTCGTCAATGTTTCAAGCCCGCCGGTCCTATGGTTTGGTCTTGTAGAGTCCCAGGGGGATAATGTACTGACACTCGTGGATGATGCTTTCGAACCCTATTGACGCACATGATCAGTCAACGTGTGCGGATTCTCATTGCGCTATAGAGCATCGGAAGCAGAATGAGGGCGCATTGAATGCTGGGTTGCTCGAGAAAGCTTACGAATAACGCTGAACAAGCGACTTGCAACAGCAGCACCGGCAATTGTTAAAAGAATGATCAGTCGAAGGAGACCACGGGTGTTCCGGCCGGTATCGCCCTTCAAGAATGGTTCCAGGCCAGCTACCACCATCTTCAATACAGGCAGATGAGGTGAATGAGATGAAGATGGCCAAAGAACAGATCGTGTTAGCGGCTCGAAATAAACTTTCCTTTGGCGGCCGAGCTCCGCACAGGCTCACGTCTGTTCCTTGATAGGGCTGAGCTGCTCTCTTCTGTTCTGTGGTCAAATCTTTCATCTACTCCGCTCCCTCACGTTTCTCTATTACTTCATGATGCTTCTGTCATGATGGCCTGAAGCAATTACCGTGTACCGAGTCGACAGACAGTTCGATCGTGCTAGTATGGTCAGTCTCAAGCCAAGAGAAATCTAGGTCTAGAATACTCATTCCTTGAATCAACAGGACTGAATACTGGACGACAAACTACAGTGACTTCTTTCAAGATCATTACCAAGCAATCTTCCCGAGCAAGAAGACAGACACTCGGTCGACCGCCAACGCTTGTTCTTTCCATTGTGAAGCATACCTCACTTTACCCAAGACTTACCGTACAGTACCACCGCTCCTACAATCGTCTGATTTGAGCAGCGGTAGTCTTCCAATCATGCATGTTCCCATGAGAGGTCAGTGTATACAGCGTTTGACTGCACAGTAAACATTGCCCTTCCGTAGGAGAGGTCTACCCTTACTCTAGCGGTGCAAGCTTAGCCGAATGTCAACCATGTGCAGGCACGGCAGAATGGGCCGCCCAGCCGAAGGCGCTTGTCTTGTCTTCTCATGGTGTAGCTAGCATTATCTGATGATTAGCGTACTCAGTTCCTTCGCATCGGGCGCAGCTCCTCCAAGAGGAGTTATCAAGCAAATCAACAATACTCTACATCGCGAAGCATGCAACGGTAGTCTAAACCGTTGTCACCGAGCTGCCCAGAGAATGGTTCTAGCAGCCAATTGACCGCAGATGCTCAGCACTAGACACCGCACTTGGTGATGGTGGATTGCAACAGCATCGCATGATCGGAGAGCAATCTTTCATGCATCCAGAGGGGAAGTCTGTGGCCGCTTATTGGAGTATGCGGAGAGATCACACCGGCTCTCTGGCTGAGTGGTCCCTTCTCCTGCAGCCTCACACCTTCGACCTCGTGTTGCTCTCGCCCTAGTGCCGAGCAAGAGTCCTCCTGCTGGGATTTCAGCCTTGTGGTTCGTGACATGGCAAGTACGCTTACCCGTGCAGCGACGCCCTGCTGGACCGCTCTTCCTCCGGCCTTTCTCTGACTGGCCGCTTCACTTTCTTCCTCCCACTTCCTGCACCACCCGCACTCGACAAATAACAATCTGCAGGTATGCGTGCCCAGTTTCGGTGCGCCCAAGAGTGCGCCAGTCCTCCAAGTCCGGCCGTGGGGTGCTTGAATCGAGATCGGTTGCACGTGAAAGCTGCTGCTCCAGTTCCTTCATAATGCCAACGGCTGCCGCCTGGACAGCCTCACCACCTTTATCACTGGACATTCGACCCTGTCAATCACCACTCTCTGTCTCCCTTCAACCTCTGGCATCACTCATCTGGTTGGTGCTCCTATCATACTGCTGTGCCCTTGGGCTGCAACGTCGTGCCTAAGACACCGAGTGAGCTTGCTAATTATCAATTAGCTGATCTAGATACTCGAGCTTCATCATTTGCTTCATCTTGTCGTCGAGACAAACATCCTTCAGCATCGGCCATGGCTATCTCCGCCGCCCATGCGCAGATGGCGAAGATTTTGGAGATGGAGAAGGAAACCCACTGGCTCGAGAACACCCACCTCACGCCCGATGAGATCCAAAGACAGTGGGCCATCAAATCTGCTCCCCTCACTGCCGTCCTCGGCGTCGCTGCACCTGCACGTCCCGTCGACCTGGGTTCCACTACAGAGCACTCCGTTGCTCAACAGACCTTCCAAACACCAACTCCCTCCAATATGCTACAAGGTGGAGGGAGACGCAGCTCTGTATGTTTGCAAAGGGCATCAAAAGTATATCAAGTTGACATTGAATTAGGAACAAACTTCCCTCTACGGCACCCTCGCAACCACCAATACGCCTCACACCATCGCTCAGCCCATGACCAGGAAAAGATCGAGCCAGTCAAAACATGGGCCTTTTGTCAACACCGAGGCGGCAGTGCCACCACTTACATTGAATACATGGCAGGCAAGCCATGACGAGCCTTTCAGTGGTTATTCTTCCGCATCTTCGTCATCTCCTGCTTTCAAGACTCGCAAGACAGCTACAGGCCGCGTTCCAGCACAGTCACCAGACTATTCATCGGTACAAATGTATGACCCAGCCGAATTTATTAAACAGACCCAATCTAGGCTCTCCCCCATGTCTCCCCGCAGTGTGAGATCTCGACGTAATTCAAACCAGACCTTATCGCCTTCCTCTTACCTCTCCCAATCACCCTCATCGTCAATTTCCGACGGACTTACGAACCCTACCACCCTCACGAGTGCTGGTATGAGCCGAAGTGACAGCCTCGGCGGGAGTTCCTTCTATGGGCCATTTGCTATGTTGAATGTCAATTCGCAAATGTCTGAGTCCATGCTGAAGTCTGAATCGAAGACGGATGACTCGGCTCCCACATTCGATCCCCCGGCATCCTCGATGGGCATTTCGATTCCTGCAACCGATCCGTCCCTGTCATTGAGCCACACTGGCGCTATGGTGGAGAACGCGACGTCAGTAGCCACGGAGACTATCAAACTACCCTTGGTCATTGAGGAGGAATTTGCCATGTCACGAACGTGCTCTTCAGAATCCACGGACTCTTCCAAATCTCGCATCTCCCGCCGAAGCCAAGAACAAGCCGCCTTGAGCACCCGACCAATCGCTCCCAAAGACAATGCCGAGTCCATATCAAGACAGCCGTCAACCTCGTCTTCTCTCGGGTCAGAAATGGGTCGTCAACGCTCGGCAGAAGGCTCAAAGATTGCAATTCAGAAGGTCAAGTACCAACGACCAGCACATGAAAAAATCAAGTGCAATTTATGTGACTCAAAGCCAGACGGCTATCGTGGCCCTCATGAGCTTCGGCGCCACATGGACAACAAACATAATCAAACTCGCAAGGTATGGATCTGCAAAGATGTATCTCCCGACAAGAAGTTCCTTTCCAAGTGCAAACAGTGCAGAGACGGAAAAATGTATGGCGCATATTATAATGCTGCTTGTCATCTACGACGAATACACTACAATCCCAGAGGAAAGGGCAAAAAGGCTGACAAGTCCGGGCCAAGGCGAGGCGGTAACGGTGGTGGAGACTATCCTTCAATGGATCACCTGAAGCTGTGGATGGAAGAAATAACCGTCCCTGCAACAATGGATATGCAGGAGGTGGAAGATGACGAGGAAGAAGACGTTGGTCGGGATGATGTTGCCGCCGACGCTTCCCCAAGCGAGGACGACTACCCAACATACGACGTCCGAAAACTCCTACGTGAGGCCATCCCTAATGCTGAAGACTTTGCCACTACTGATCCTATGGGATCTCACTTCCAGGAGCGACCTTCAGAAGCCTTCGATGCCGGGTTCGTGCACGCAGACTTTTCAGTGCCGGAACCCTTCCCAAATTACTTTCCCCTACCTCACGACGACTTTCTAAGCCAACCGACCTTCTCACTCACCCTCAACAATGACAGCGCTCAGGACACCGCTCCCTCTCCACCCATATCTACGTCCATTGCGCCCCCTCACGGTAACAGCGAAATACTGCAGAATTCTTCCGTGAAAACCGATGTCTCCATCACCAACGTCGAATCGACCGATTTATCTCTTACCTCGAGTATGAACAGTCCTGTCTGTCATTTCGATCAGTTCAACTCGTTCTCGTTCGACTCTGATCTTCTTGACTTCTCTTGATGAAGTCGGGACTTCGGATAGTTTCACGACGTTCTTGAAGAGTCTACTAGCTTCCCCCATGTCTTTCCTCTCCCTCTTTCCTGTTCCTTCTTCAAATGTACTTCTCCTTACAAATTTCTTTCACGTGCATGTGTGTCTTGTCCAAGTGGAGGACATCATTTCAAATATGGTATATTTCGTGGAGGAAAGGCAAACAATGGGCTGAGGTTGGATTGATACTTCTCCTACAAATTGTTCTCGTATGGGTATGCAGAGTACACATTCGACTGCTTTGAGGCGTCTGAAGTATTATCGAAGGTTGTGTTGAAGATGACAACGACTAGATAGCAAGTCCCTGTCTCCTTCCTGATGTACCGGCTGTCGACTCTCGGTTTGTTTCAGGGTGGTCTCAACGCGGAAGCCTACAAATGTATAAGAAACACTTGTACCATCTCAGGGCTATATTTCTTTCCATTACTGTAATTAAGAAATGGAAAATGTACAAATTCAAGACGCAAAAGTATTCGTAGACAATTTTCATGATTCCAACGTCGTACTCGAGGAATCAATGAGCATTCTAAATTCGAGCACTGCCACAGCGCTACGTGGATTGCCACGGGGAACCGAGCGAGTAAATCACGGCCTATCAATGCCCCATGCCATCTCCAGACCCTCATTATAGAAGTGAACGTTTCAAGTGTGGCTCAAGAAGAAGGGTAGAGACTTTTAAGAGTACGCCGAAGACAATTCTAGATACAAATTTCTTGACAAAGCTTGACTGTTGTGACATTCGAGACGTTTTGACCTGCCGCTTGTCTTATATTCAACCAATCAGAAGAGGCTGACATAACTGCTCCGCCTCCCGCAAATCAATTCCTGTGCAAAGCCACGCCTTCAAACATTCTCTAAGCAACAAACAGCTACTTTGTCAACAGGGCAACTATCGTCGGATACTCACACATATCGCAAGCGCACCAGCTACACATCTGTATGTACACGTCCACCAGTATCATGACTGACTTTTGAGGAATCCATGATGCCCCGAAGCCGGGGGCGAGATCTAGAACCAACTCAGCTGACATGTCTCCACTTCAGTCCATCTCATACCTGACGCGGCGCACTCTATTAACCCAAGAACACACATCGCGAGAATGGCAAGCCAAGGTTATTATCAGCAGGGCGGTCCTCAATACCCTCAGCAGAGGTACGTATCTTTCTACAACCCTGTGACTCCAGCGTCGAGCTGTGTCCTACCTCCAGCCTTATTGCCCTTGCAGAGCTCTGAGCATCAGAAGTGCATCGAGGCTGACTCTATTTTATCGTTTAGTTACGGCGGCGGCGGTTATCCCCAGCAAGGCTATCCTCAACAGCAATATGGTGGCTACAACCAAGGTCCTCCTGTAGGTTTTCAGACATCCCTTCGCTTCGCCCGCAGATCTTCATCCATCTAAGAATGTCGATTCTTGAAAATCAATCGGTATCATGGATACGAGGGAGATGAAGCGCAGACCATAACAGGAACATCTACAGAAAGCTGATATTATTCGAACACGTAGATGCAATACCAGCAAGGTCCACCTCAACAAGTAATCGTCAAAGAAAAGAAGGATCGCGGATGCTTGACAGCCTGGTGAGCCAACTCTCCTCTCAGCACCCTTGCGCCTTATCATGCTGCTGGTCACATTAAAGACTCCAGACTCGAGGCGCTGGACAGGTCTGAGAAAACAGCGACAGCACAATTCCCAAATGATAATACTGAACAAACGCTAACATGCACTTCTCTCCACCAGTCTCGCAGCCCTCTGCTGCTGTTTCGTCGCCGAAGAAGGATGCGAATGCTGCGCCGACTGCTGCGAGTGCTGCGCGGATTGCTGTTAAAGCAGATCCGTCACGACACAACCATATTCAAAACAGCGTTGTAACGATCGACACAACGTACCACACAACCACACAAATTTCCAAGACCAGTTATGGGCAAATGGGGTTTGCTTGCTTTGACGACAAGGAGCGCACTCGGTAGATTCAGCGGGATTCTTGCCATGGCAGGGTTGTTGCTTCAGCGGAGATTGGTATTTTCTATTCCCCTATTATGCTTTCCTCCCCTAGGGTCCTCAGGTTCGCTGTGGAGCGGGGGAGGGAGATAGGTTCACGGCCTCAAATTGTACATCTGCACCATTAGCACTTGGTTTACTTTGTTTTTTCACACAAGCCCTCTCCCCCTAAGTTAGTCACTCAGATCGAACAAGCATATGCACCTAATTTCGTATCAAAACTATCACATTGGTGACTTCGGCTGGTGATCATGATATTGGGCAAAGAACCGTCACAGATACGCCAACCCTATACCCTATCCCATATCCCAGCACACATCCCATCCCCGTCCTATACCCCCAAAATCCATCCATCCATCCATCCCCTACCCCGGGGAGGAAGGAGTGTGTGTGGGGAGGTTTGTGAGTGGGTTCTTTTTCTAGAGTACCTGATTTGAAGTCTTCTTCTAGTGAACGTTCTGGGAGTGAACCCTCTACCCTCTTACAGTGTACCTCCTAGTCAGGCTTAAGCGCATCATTTAGATGCTACGACTACCAATATCTTTCCCTAACTACTGGTGGTAGCCTTTGCTCTATCTGTACCTCTTGAAATACAGTGCGAACACTACCATTACCCCAGTCACACAACCTCTCTTTATCCCACACCGCATAGCCCCATTTCCTCAACCCTTCAGCCTCAGGCTGGAAATAAGGTAATACTTCAACACAGATCATCGACCACGACCACGCCGCATTAGGCAAATCCACGGCATGATCAAGTGTATCTGGTCCTGCTTCATTCTCAATGAAGCTTAGGATGATGGGATTGGGCGGCTCTTCTGCCAGGGTCTGTGTGAGGAAGGAATAGCTGACAGAAAGATTGTCTCGTAATAGGGAGATCCTTTCTGCGTGGTTGGCTTGCGTCACCCGCTGGAAGAACTCTAAGCCTAAGGACAGGTAGTGCTCCTGACAGGCTTCCAATTCGCGGTCTGCGTAGTTCAAATTAGCACTTGCTTTGGTTTCATGGCCCCTCAATGCGGCAGCAATCTCATTTGCTTACTGGAGATTACATAATTGGTCTCCTTTCGCCAATTTAACCAAGGTGCCCGCGGTATCCTTGCCGTGGAATATTGTCGAAGGTGAAGCTCAGATTCGAGGAGCATATCGTGATAACAACGCATGATAAAGTCCCGTACGATTGCGAGTTCCTCCATCTTGAAGGCCTCGAAAAGAGATAGGAAGAGCAAACATCGACCTCTCGCATCAAAAGCCATCTGTTCGGTTTGGCTAATGAGTGGGTCATTACGATGCAGCTCTAGCTTCTTGAAGACGATACAGAAAAGCTCAAAATGGTAGAATGCCCGGTGAATACGGCGTATCTCGTTGTGTGAGAGTGGTATTTTGTTCGTAACAGCCTCGCCTGTCAGGGGGTTATGTGACAGCATAGGCTGACAAAATTGCTTGGTAGCGTGATGTACAGCAACTTGAATGCTCAATATCTTCAGAGCCAAGTCAGGGGCGAGTTGCTCATAGATCGAAGGTAACTTTGGCGAGGCTCTGTGGCCTTGAACATATTCCCTTATATCAGATACGCTTGTACTTAAATCACGGTTGTTCTCGAGCGTTGTTTTGATAAGTGATAACTCGAAGAGTAGCTCTGGATGCACATCTTTAACGAACACCTTGAACAACAGCGAGTGACTTGCTACCTCGCGGTATGATGCTGAGGCATCAATCAGGTTTCGAAGAGACTGGAGATCCGAGAGTTCTCGAAGAATGACAAGCTTCAGCTCGAATGGAAGACCGTCGAGGCTTGCAGCTCGTGGGACAACAATCTTTGGGGTATCTCCTACAGCTGCCGTATTTGCAGTCCCATTTTGAGCCGTACGGCTTTTCAGCAAACTTACAAGCTTCGGAAATGGTTTCCTCAAATGCGCTTTCGAAGTCCTCATGCTAGGCAGACCCTTGCTAGGAGATTCAGGCAGGTAATCTTTGGTATGCATCTCTCTGGTACAAGCCGAAATTGTTACTGCTGAGGACACATATTGGAAGAATTCTTATCCAAGGAGAGATGAGCAGAAAGCGAGTATCAAGATACACATCGTACCAAGGGCACTTTAGCCAACATTTTAGAATGGAAGCTGGAGCCTATCGAGGCATTTTGCGCAGCCGACTGGCAGATTACCCAGATGTTGTGACAGCTTCTAGGACGTATCCCACCGCAAAGGATTACTTCAGACGAGACCTGCCCTTAACAACGTGAGGAGAACCTGGTTCTTGTGCAATTCAATACCAATCACTGGAAGGTTTGACATTTGCATTGTCGCTGACAAGTATTGGGATCGATATGTCTAGGGTTAGGGTTACCATAACTCGGCCCATAGTCCCAAGTCCCTCGACTCCATGCCAGCAGCAGGTTTCAAGGAGAGATCGTGGTGCTCGCTGCTTCCAGACCAGAGGTTACGCTGACGCTCGAGATGGCTGACTTCGACCTGGATCGTGGGACGCAGTATTTCGAAAGCGTACCATGGACTCAGAGGCTTATCCAAGACCCAAATTACACGGGTGTCCCAACGCCTTCAAGGAAACTAAAGAAGAGCACGGAAGACGCGATGTTTTCAGAGACGCTGAACACGAAAGATGCAGTCCGAGCGTGTCTGACACTCAAGAAGAGACCCCAAACGGTCGATTCCCTTACCACCGACGTCCGTCTCCTTCTCAGTCTAGGATATGCTGTCAATGGCTGGCCGAATCTTGTGCATGGCGGTGTGATAGGCTTGATCATCGATGAAGCTATGGGTATACTGTTGCAATTGAATGCAAATGCTGGTGATAAGGCAATTCCGAAGGCCCTGGTTACGGCATCCCTCAAGATTACCTACCTTCGACCTATCCCAACTCCTTCAATTCTTATGGTCACCGCAAAGCTGGGGGATATCAATGGACGAAAAATTCGTGTCGATGCTGTAATTGAGGATGACGAAGGTAACAGCATGGCTACTGGAGAGGCTCTATGGATCCATACCAGGGAATCTCCTGCAAAGCTGTGATGTTCAACTGCAAATCAATCGATTGAACGGACCTCGCTTGTCGTTATTGATATGTAGCTCCCATCGCACAGATCGATTCACCAATTTCATGATGCGGCACCGAAACAGGTGATCAGCAGCAATGGCCGACCGAAGCCCTCTGTATGCCGGATCTTCTAAAGGGACAGCCCGCAAAGCCCGAGCTTCAGTCGAAGTGGCATCAACTACTCACGAAATAAATGTCACTGGAACGAAGGCATCCATCAGAGAAGCTTGGAAAGGGGGCGATGGAGATGATTTTTGCATCAGCATCTTCCGACGCGAGATTGTAATATGGGTCGAGGAAGGCTAGACCGCGCTTAAGCATTGTTTACTAATGACGCAATAACGCGACTCGCGCTCGAAAATTCATTCTTAACTTTCAATACTTCGAGACAACGAGAGCCAATGACAACTCTTCCTGGATATTGGAACTTTCACTATTATACTTACCCACAGGTTTATCACCCGGCTGACCACCCGCCTACGCATCACTATAACCTTCCAGGAGTTACGCTTACTATCACCGGTGGTTCCCCCCTTTATTACCGGCCCACCAGCTATCATCCCCTTTTACCATACCCCACAGCAGCGAACGCTCGCCCTATGCCTCTCGGTCCAGCTTCTGGAAATGCCAGTCGGCTTCCTGTAAGTTCCCTCTTCTACCAATAAGGGAATTACGGGGCTCACAATTTGCAAGATTACGAGCAACCCAGCGTCCTCCGGTAACATTTACCCAGGTCATGGCGATTGGAAACCCGAAGACCTGGGAAACCAATCCGTAGGATGCAAGCCTTCCTGTGTATTGACGTCGACATCTAATTTGCGCCCAGATGATGTCGAATGAGAACATACCACCGAAGCGTCCGCATTCAGCTATCGAAACTCTTTCCGACACAGATGACTTGGACGACGATGACTCCGGCTCCGACTCCGACAACCCCGTGACTGAGACTTGCGATGCTATCCGCCGCAAAATCAATAAACTGATCAATAGCGGTGAAATGAAAGTTACCGAGTTCCAACGGGCCTGCAACATCAACAGCAACTCATACGGCAGGTTCATGAAACTCAAAGGCCCATACGCAGGGGATTCCAACCAAACATATAGCGCCGCTTTCAAATTCTTTCAAAAGCGCAAATCAGCCGGTATCAAAGAGCCATCCAAAAAGAAAGTAAAGAAGGATGTCGAAAGCAAGAGACTCGATGTCTCCGCCGTGGAGCTCTCCGGCGAAGAAGACGAAACCGTCGAAGTCTACGACACCTGCGACGAGATCCGCCGCAAAATCGCCGCCCACCTCCGCGACCCCACCGTCACCCAAGCGAACTTCCTCCGCTCCCTAGCCCAAATGCTCCCC
>JAABUP010001262.1_pt1 | contig 53287 bp, 59 predicted proteins | sample 5559201 | NCBI WGS metagenome assembly JAABUP01 (sample SAMN10711887, study PRJNA513373) | rock metagenome | isolation source: Antarctica rocks | place: Antarctica | reverse complement strand
CCCCCCCTGGCCCCCAAATTTTACCTTCCACACTCTCCTGCTGGGCATAGCTCTTCAACGGGATCAAGCGCAGCCTATTGCATCCAATTGCATATTGTACAACAGAGCGTGTGCAGGTGCAAAGAAGGGGCACAATCTGAATTGAGAAGTTGCTGTCCTTTGTGCCTGCACACAAATTGCCTCATTGTTTTGAAGCTGAACACTCTGTGCAGTAAGTGCATTTGACTGCTTCAACTTGCAATTTGTCCACATACATGCTGCTGGATTGCCCATCTCTTTGGCAGGTGATAACTTCCTGGGCAGCCCTGTGTCACACTTGGCTTTTCATTAAGCTTGATTAAGGCGCAGTTTTCTCTTTACGTTTCTCAGGTGACACCTTGCTATTGGGTATTGTGCAGGGCATCGAGAACTATGAGCGAGAGAAAGCGCTTTATGATGGCATTGTCATGGAGTATCTAGAGCTAGAAGACATTGTGCGGAATCAAAGCAACCCAGGGGGACCCTACAGCTCCACCCTGCACAGAGCCTTGCCCACCTTCCTGGCCTACATGGAATGGTGGTGGAAGTGTGTCCTACGGGGGCCGGTTCTGAGGCAAGTGCAAAACCACTAATAATAATAATAATGACAATGACAATGATAATGATAATGATAATGATAATGATGATAATAGCAATAGCAATAGCAATAGCAACAGTAATAGTATAAATTAGAACGTATACTTAGCCAGCATGCATCAGGTGCGTGTGACGCAAGTCAGTACAAAATCACTAGACACCTTTCAAACCATTTCTGGGAGCTTACATACAGCGTCGGTATCTGTGAGCACAGCTTGTTGCTTTTAAGAAGTAATCTTGATATGTTTCGTCGTGATCTGAAATGCCATTGGCCATGTTTGCTGCTTTTGAGACTTGCATAGGGCAGTGACATTGTTGGGTCAGAGGCTCAAAGTCAGTAGGCAGGCCTGGACATACATGAAAATGCATCTTTGGAGGGTGGACAGTTCTCCTGTAACCCAAAAATAAAACACAAAAAAAATGCATCGTTGCTATACCAGCCTCAGGACCTCCTAAATCGGCCGCTGTCAAAGTTGTACTGACTCCACGCTGGCTGACCTGAGTTGCAACTGTTCATTCACATCAATGGTTGCACAAGTGTCTTCCTCTAGGTTCAGATACATACAGTCCTAAGTAACTCCATGTATGATGTCAACCATGTACCAACAACTCAACAGTAGCATTGAAATAGCAGTAGACCGCATCAGCCAACACGTGGAAACCACAACATTTGACCTGAAGCGTGAATGTTCACTCACGCTTTAGATCAAATGTTGTGGTTTTCACGTGTTGGCTGATGCGGTCTACTGCTATTTCAATGCTACTGTTGAGCTGTTGGTACATGGTTGACAGCAGAACACTGAGATCTTGCTTAACATTCTGCAGCTATCTCCTTAGCTGACACTGGCTTGAAAGGTGCAAGCTTGCACCAAGGTAGGCGAAAACGCAGTGGGGCTGAAAGGAGATGGGCTGTCAAAGGAGTTGAACTCAGGGTTGGGAGTGAAGCACTACGCAAGCATTGGTAAGCAGACTGAAGATCAGGGTACAAGCCTGAGTGTCTTGGTGACAAGAAATAGTTGTAGGCCTCTGGGCTAGGGTAGAAGGGGTCACTCCTGGGCAGCCCGGTATAATACTTGGCTTCTCTCATTAAGTTGACGCCGAAGGCGTAGTCTTTTCTTTTCTAGAAGGGGTCAATGGAGTCTGAGTTCCACTCAGGCAGAGGGGAGAATGGACGGGTCTTGGGGATATCAAAGTTGGTGTCCAAGGTGAAAACTGAAGGAGTCAGAGGAGTCTGGATAGGAGGTGGTTTGGGAAGTCAAAGCCTACTGGGGGTCTGTAGACTGTCTCCTTAACACTGCTGGCCAAGCTGCCAGTTTGAACTGCAGGGTCAGCAACAAGTCAGCCTGAACAAAGATGCAGTTGTTGACAATCTAGAATGCACTAGATCTAGAACTGCAGTGTGTCCCCTGCACTGCACACCTGCTGCAAGCGCCGTCGCTGTCCCTTAAAAAGCCGCCTAGCTTGGCAAGGGTTTGTTCTATAAGGAATACGCTCATGCAACCCAGCTGTTACTCTGTCCGTGAAGATGTGCATGCTAAGCTCTTTCTCATACGCTGCAGGCTGGTGTCTGTGCTGCTGGCCGCGTTCTCCCTCTGCATAGTCTTAGCTGAAGCAACCATATCTGGATCTCTACCCAATCTGTCCGTCTTCTCCAAAATTCTTCACAACACTGCTAACCACCAGTTCATCACAGAGCTGCTCACCTTCCTGTTTCTTTGCTACCCCTGCCTGTGTGCCTACTACGCCATCTTCAAGCTGGGGAGATTCAACTTCTACCTGCTTGTACCTGGGTATGATTCCTCCGCTCTTTGTTGCGTCGCTGCTCTTCTTGTTTACAGCCTTTGTTTCATGTTGCCTCATCACACACTCCTGCTGCTCTTCTTTGCAGCTCTTGCAATGTGTCCTCGTCATGTTGCTGCGGCTCTTCCTTGTAGTGCCTGTGGTGTGTCTTTGCTGCATAGCTGTCGATGTGATGTCATTCAGCTCAATCTTTTTTGCAGCGGGCTCAGAGCATTGATCACAGTGGGTCTTCTTTGCATGGTCATGCAGTTGGTTTGCACTCAGCTCAGCTCGATCCGTTTCCGTACCAGACTGAATGCGTCGACCTGTATCATGAAAGCATTGACCTGTACCATGGCCAATCAAGGCTTTCTCATCGCCTTGTTCCTACCGTCAATTCAATATCTGCATGGTTCAAGCACATCAGGGTGAGGCATACCTGATACCTACCTGGGTAATGCGAGAGCAAAGGCTGGCACAGGCGAAACTCACTCACTCACTCAATCAATCGATCAATCAATCAATGGTGCAAGCACTGGTGGACTGTAAAGAGACAAGTGTGACCTTGCAGACATACAGCACCCTACTCGCTGCTGGCAAATGGGTTGCTGATGTGCCGTTTTGCTGCGCCGCTGGCTTTCAATTTCATGGCAGCTGTTGCCATCCCCCCTTCCTCACGACACTCTGAAGGCGACTACGATGTCCAAGACACAGTGAGCTCCTTGGGCATCTGCAACTCACATGCTTGTCATCTGCATTGTCAAGCATGTGTAACTCACATGCATGTCATCTGTGTTATCAAGCGTGTGATGACAGATTCTTGTCAGCATGCTCTTGCAGCAGCATGTTGTTCTATCGTGCATCAGCTGTCTGCATCAACAGCTGAATTGGAGCTGCACAATCAGGTCATACCATGGTGCACAGGCCTGATCCACTCTAGGTGTATGTTTTTGTTTCGTCCCTTTGCGCTGTGGCCTACGGTCATAGCTCCAGGCTGCCACCTTAGGAATATCCTGCCATCATTTTGATGATGATGCAGCTGTCATTATTAATAAACAATAACAACAACAACAACAAAAAAGAAAGCTGAAAAGCACAAAGTTCACCCTTTTTCTCTCTCCATATCACGGTGGTGGGGATGCCATGCAGGCCTTCTATGCTGAGTTTGGGGAGCTGATGATGCGGCAGCCTGTCATAGGTCTGGACTTCCAGTCTTACCTGCCCACTGCCATTGTACCCTACATGCTGCTGCTGGTCTTCAACGTCTTCAACAGGTATGTCTTCCTGGTTGCCATTTCTGCTTGTGACTGAAACCTTTCATGCTGGTTTTCAATGTCTTCAACAGGAACGTCTGCTCAATGTCCATTTCTGCATCTGTCTGGGACTTTGCTCTTTCTGCTAGTGTTCAACATCCTCACCATGCGTGTTTTTTTAATTGTGTTTCTGCTTGTGCTTGGGTCTCTTGTCTTCATGTTTGTCTGCGATGTCTTCAACATGTATGTACATTTTGCACTTTTGCTTGTCTGTGGGAGGTCTCCCTGTCCGTCCTGATTCATCAGCCCTTGTTGATGTCACATGTAGCTAACCATCATGCTGCTAGAGTACATTAACCTCAAAGTGAGAACAGTGTGTACGCAATGTTTCAGCTCAAGCAGAGTTCAAAACTTGCATAGCAAACGTGGCTGCATTCTGTGTCAGTTTTGGCATGCAGAATGCAGAGCGTGTGGCGGCCGAGTCAGTAAGCATATGCACTTGTCTTGCCACAACTCACAGGGAGGAGTTTGTGCTATCATTGGTGATGCTCCAGTTTGACTGAGAGAACGATTTGTCCAGCGCCAGCATCTGCACCCATCTGCGTCACTGGGTCCTTACAAAAGCAGCATTGTTCGTTCTGTAAGTTTGCAAGGCTTTGTTTCAAAATCACCCAGTAGTAGAGTTCAAGAGAGACTGGGAGCTCGTCTCGCTATTTGCGCAGTCTTTGTTGCTAAAAAAAGAGCTCTGCCTGCAGGTTTGCAGGCTTGTTCTCAAAGAGTCCCATGGTGGAGTTCTGTGAAAGACTGGGAGCTTGTTCTGCCTTGTGCACATGTTGCGCTGTTTCAAACAGAGCTCTGCCTTGCAGGTTTGCAGGCTTGTTCTCAAGAAGTCCCATGGTGGAGTTCCAGGATGATCGGGAGCTTGTCTTGCCTTGTGCACTATACATGTTCAAACACAGCTCTGCCTGCAGGGTTGCAGGCTTGTTCTCAAGGAGTCCCATGATGCCTGCAGGTTCGCAGGCTTGTTTTCAAGGAGTCCCATGGTGGAGTTCCAGGATGACTGGGAGACCGTCTCGCCCAGTGCTGGCACCGGCACTCGCCTTCTTCGCCAGGAGCTGGACAACCACAGCAAAGGCTTGCCGCCTGGTCTCACAGCCATGCCAACCTCCAGAGGTAGATGAGCCTGCCTGTCATGCTTGCCCTTGCTTACCTGTGATCTGCTTCTGCCCACTCACTGTTCTCTGGGAGAAACATCATTTGCCTTTGTGATCTGCATGTGCCCCACTTACTGGTCTCTGCATGAAGCAGCTGGTCTCACAGCCATGCCAACCTCCAGAGGTAGATAAGCCTGCCTGTCATGCTTGCCAATGGTTCTCCATTTGCCTTTGTGATATTTTGCATCTGCCCACTTGCTGGTCTCTGCGTGAAGCAGCTGGTGTCACAGCCATGTTACAACTCAAGAGGTGGATGAGCCTGCCTGTCATGCTTGCTCTTGGTGGCGCATTGCCTGTATGACTGGCTTTTGTCCACTCACTGTTTTGTGTTTGAAGCAGCTGGTCTCACAACCATATCAAAACTGAAGAGGTAGATGAGGCTGCTTGTCAGACCAGCCCTTGGTCTCCTGTTGCCTTGGCAATCCATTCCTGCCCATCAACTGTTATTTATCCAAAACAGCTAATCTCACAGCTGATCTCACAGCCATGCCATGCCAACTTCAGGCTCTGTCTTGTATGTTTGGCGCATCTTTGCCAGTTGGCTGCAAATCAGTGTTGTACAGCCATTCAGCCAAAGGTACTGTTGCTGTGTTCTCAATGCAGTTGCTGATGCAGGTGAGAGGGCAGGGCCAGGGCTGGATGCAGAGCTGATGCCGCCAGAGCAGCCCTCAGGCTCTAGGTGGTGGAACCGGCTGCCGGGCAGGGGAGGAGGGGGAGGGCTGGGGTCCAGAGGGGGGTCCCAGGGGGATCTGCAACATGGTGAGGCCCCCCTCTCAGCTGCGCAGCAAGCCCGAGATAGACTGTCTAGGTATTCTCATTTCTTCGTATTCCACTCTCGGGTTTGCTCATGTTCACCCAAAATCTTCTCATTCCTTCCTTTGTACGCAGCCACAGCATGTTACTATCGTAACGGTCAGTGTGACAGCATGCAGTGCCCACATCAGTGCTGCAGCCAGCAGTGGTTTCAAACACATCGCTCATGCTCCTGTTTGGCATGCGTTGCGCCCTCAGAGGCTCTGAGAAGAGCCCTGATGTTGCATGCACATGCAGGGCCATTGGGAAACCAAGTAGGGCAGGTCTGAACAGTCCCCAGGGCTCTGCCAGTGCAGCCCTGTGACTCAGAACAGCTGATGTACCTGCAGAGTCACAGTGCACTGCACACTCAGGCCGCATGTCAAAGCTCTGGAACTCACACACTCCCTCAGAACTGTGTTGGAGAGTTTGTTATGTACCTGCAGGGTTACTGGCAGGATATCAGGGCCAGGTGTAAGCGGCCCTGAGGGCTCCACCAGTGCGGCCCTGTTGAACAGGGATGATGCCAGCATTGGGCCTTCCGAAGACGAAGAAGCATCGCTACTGCCAGATGGCGGTCAGGGACGGCGCACGACTAACGGCAGCCTGGACAGCATCTTTGAGCGCATGGAATCACAACCGGTATGACTTCACCTGCCCACATCCTTATCAGGTCTTTGGTTGTGCGCTGTTGACTGGCTGATGGGTGCCTTTATCAAAGTCTAACTTCGATGTAGGAAAAAAGCATTTCAGAAATTTGACCAGCCAAGTAGAGGTTCTGGGGTTCATTCATCCACACTTGTATCGCTTTTTTCTCGTACAGATACAAGTCCTGTAGACTCTGTGCATGAATGTCACCACAATGTCTTGCAATGACAAGGGCAAACTTGAGCCATCTGCTTGCAATTTTGGGTCTGACGCAAAGCAAAATGCATTGATCTCAAGCACAGAGTGACTAGTACTGATTGTGATGGCTGATGCAGAGTGAAGGAGGGCGCACAGCCAGCCGGCAGGGCCCTTCATTCAGGGTCACAAGTGATGATGGTGAGTCCGGTGTGAACAGGAAGTCTTGGTGGCGGAGGTAGCAGTGACACAGCTGCTTGAGGGTGCTTGTGTGTGTCTCATTTGAGTTGAATGATCTACGAATAAGAAAATTGAATCTGAAGGCTCTTCCAAGAAAGTAGGTAGCTTTGGTTGAGCAGCATGAAAGCGAGAGTTTGGTGCAGCTGCTGCAAGTATTGGTTGTGTAGTAAGTTTGCGATGTGATAACTGTCACAGTGATAGATGACAACGACAGAGACACGGCCTAGATGTCATAGAATGCCTAGCTAGCCTTGACTGTTCACCAACGTTCTCGACACACAAAGCTGATCACGATTCACTGTTGATTTACTGGCAACATTAAAACTGCCATAGCTAACTGGAGCTGATGTAGAGCACCAGCAGCGACCAAAAGCAATCTCGCCCTTTCAGCGGCCTCCAGCGAAGCTGCCTTGATAGATTGGACCTCAGATACATGTCCCCCAGGGGCTTCATCTGAAAAGAATAACGCCAGGCAATAATCCTTAACGATCATGCATAACGCCAGGCATGCCAAAACATTGTGATCGACCTGCCTTCCATCCGCAGAGCTGTACCATTTCGTGGAGCAACATGTTGCCGCCTTGCTTCTCCAGGGTTGTGCGTCCAGTTTGAGGACCACTTCGCTTGCAGCCAAGGTCAACGACTGGCCTGCGCGTGCACGGTATACCGAGTAGCGCTCGTACGCCACGGTCAGTCCGAATTCAATCTCAACAAAAAGTTCATCGGATGGACTGACGTGGACCTGACCGAGACAGGCAGAAAGGAAGCGATACAGGTGTCAGACTGCTGCTTTGATCACACGCGTGCTTGCAGTTTCGGACCGCCGTTACACGCCGATGTCGAGCTGACCATCACACACACATTTTCAGGCCGGAGAGTTATTGAGAACTGAGGGGTACCTTTTTGACCAAGCATTTTCCTCAGTCCTCAAACGGTCCGTTAAGACACTGCAATTTATCCTTGAGGAGCTAGACCAGCTATGGGTTCCGGTGGAGAAAAGCTGGAGACTGAACGAGCGGCATTACGGCGACCTGCAAGAAGTCAGCAAGACCGAGACTGCCAAGAAGTTTGGAGAGAAACAGCTGCAAGACTGGCGGAGAGGCTATGACTCAGCGCCTGCTCGTAAGGCTTCTGTTCTTGCATCTGTTCTTGCATAGTTCACAAATGCTGGGACCAGGTGGTTTGTCCACATGGCAGAACACAGGATATCTGTTGCTGGCAACAGAGCTTTCACGCCTTCAACAGCTGCACAAAACAAGGTTCTCCTGTCTGGTATGCAGCACTTGAAAAAGGACAGGACGACCACCGTCACCCAAAAAGGGATCGGCGTTATCAGTCAGTGGACAGCGCAGACCTGCCCATGACTGAATCCCTGAAGCAAACTATAGAGAGGGTCTTACATTACTGGCAAGAGTCGATTCTGCCAGCTGTGAAGGCTGGCAAGCACTGCATCATAGTTGGCCACGGCAACAGCATCAGGGTAATGTGAGCATCATCAAGCTAGTGTTTGTTCACTTTGGCATTGTCACAGACAACCACAGCACATCTTCATGTAAGTCTGAGCATGTCGAGCAGGCCCATACTTACCTCAAGGGTAGCGACAGTTATTGACTGTTGACTCCCCTGATGAGTCCTAAAGACAGGAAATGTACATTGATGGATTGGTTGATTGATTGAGTTCACATGGAGCATGCCTAGGCAGCATATCTAGTCTGCAGTCCTGTTTTAGCCATCTGCACTTGCCAGGTCATCATGCCTGTTCTTTTTCATGGTACATACACAGCTCTGGCAGACTAGCTGGCTTTTGAAAGTCCTGCACGCTACAAGAATGCTCACCCATCAACACATCCCCCATGTTATGAAGCTATAGAAATCATCCCTCCGGGCTGCCGCCTTAGGAGGCTCTCATTATAGGCTCCCGCTGAAAAACGTAAGCTTTTCGTTTCTGTATAGATATCACTATGGAAGAGAAAAGGCAAGGGGGCTTGCATGTGCTGACCTGGCAACTGCCTGTTGGACTCAGAACACACTCTGCTTTGCTGCAGGCCGTAGTCAAGATCCTGGATGACATCTCAAACGATGAGATCAGAAGTCTTGAGATCCCCACTGGCGTGCCTCTTATCTACGAGCTTAATGATGATCTCAAACCTGTTAGGCATTATCATGTTGGGTATGCTACTATCCCATTACCAAATGCGCATGAACATGATTGCATGAATCCAAGTATGAACATGACTGTGAACATCAATAAGGAATCAAATGAATTTGAGTATGATATGTATGGTCAGCATGGCTCTTCGGTCTGACCTGGTCAAGCATGTTGTACCTCGTTCTGTGCTGATCTGAAATCCCAGTTTCACAGATGCATGGATCTGTTGTCTATACGGTAATACCATATGCTCAATGTTGCTTACTGTAACTTCATAGATACAAGGGCCAGACGGTCATGCAATCTTGCCAACCATAGCAGTTGCGAATGTACATGCGGCATGTGAGCATATAGGTTGCGGTTTACAAGCTGTTGAACAGCTATGCTGCAGGTGGTGACATTGTCACTTGAGGCATGCATGACATGATTGGTCATTGCTGATGGGAGACATGTCTAAAGTCTACACTTAGACTCTGCTTGAGCAAACAGATTCTCAGCCTGGCAATTTGGCCAACTGTACATGCATGACGCTTAAGCAGGACGCACGCAAAACAGACTGCATCAGTGTGTACGCATCAATGTGCACATGGTTGAGTGGTGCTGCAGGACTTCTGAGGCTTTCAAGAGGAGGTTGGGGGTGCTAGGAGTCAATGAGCAAGCTGAGCGCATGCTGAAAGCATTTGTCAGCCGAGGCTTGGAGCTGAAACTAGACGAGATCAAGTACCATGCACAAGGCAAAGACAATGAGATTGAGAAGCTGACTGGCATTTCTGGCGCATCCAGTGACTCAGAGGTAATCAATGCATACCTGCAAATGGTTTTCACAGCCATAGGTCAAGGAGTCAGCACCTGGGCAGCCTGGCATAATGGCTTCTTATCAGATTGATGCCAAAAGGCGCAGTTTTCCTTCTTTCTTTTACTTTTCTCAAGTTTCTCAAGGAGTCGACAGACTGTGGCATCAGGTTGGTTGCTTTAGAGTAGACAAAAGAAAAAAGGTTCCATAGGTCCTTCTGCAGAGGCACTGTCAGTCCCTATCATTCAAACTTGTTTTGTTTGCTTCGAATTTTTCAGTTCTTCATGACGATTCAGAGGGATCTAGTTGTACCTGAAATGTAATCAAGGGCACCTGGTCCACGCAGGTTTGGCACAGGCAACGTCCTAGAGTGTTTTGAAAGTAGCACATCAAAGGATGTCTGTATAGCATTGGTGACACAACGTGCTGCACAAGCCATTGGACCCTGCACAAGCAAGTCTCTGGCACTTGCTCTGTCAGCGCACACCCCTTGAGTGCAATTCAGTGTCTCATGTTAGTGCATGTTGGCTCACAGGACTAGGGTTTAGGCACACCTTGTAGGTACCTGGCAAGAACATTCAGCTGGAACGCCTGCAAACTTTTATTGTTATTAAGCAAGTTTCTTGCCTGCTGCGCAGGTCATTGAGTCCAGTGATGTGCTCTTTCTGTTTGGAAATGTCCAAGCTGTGAAGGACAGCATAGCTGCAAACCTGGACAGTCTGCAGGACACCAGATTCTTGTGCCAGTCACAAGGGATGGCAGTATAGAGGAGTACCAGGTACATATTGCCATGCACCCAGCTCATCATGAGCTGGAGAGCAATTTTAATAGTATTATGTTATTGTTAGTATTATTTTTTGTTGTCATTGTTATCATGATTTTATTATTGCCTTGGCACGCAGCCAAGATGTAAACAGACACATCATCTTAAGACTGCTCTTTTGTTTCACATGCTGGCACAGACATATTGCTTGTGAATATGCTTCGTCCACTGACAAATGCCACATATGCTGCTTATGTCCCTAATTAGGATCAACACTTGCAAGTATGGTGTCCTTGGCAAAATAGTACATGTCAGTCTGTGATGTGTGTTTGTCGACATCATCTTATGCACTGGCAGAGATGAATCGTGAGTGTGGAAGAATTGTGACTTGGGCATTTCCTAATAGTGCGCAGGATGCTTGTCCATGACCTAGTTTCATTCTGCATCTTAATGGGTGTCTGTGTGTCTGTGTGCAACAGGAGGCAGTCGGGAAAGGTGTGAAGGTGTTACAGGCCTTCTCAAAAGATGGGATGAAGTGGCAAGAGGGAAAAGCTGTGGCGGCTCGCATTGCCTTGAGGAAAGGTCATCAGGCATCGGAGCTGGATCGTAACATTGTCAAGACTGTGTTTGAGGCAGCTGGATATCTGGTCGTCAAGGAAGGCAGTCTGGACCAGACATAACAAAGGCAACCACAGGCAAAGGGAAATAAAAACAATGTGATGCCACTGGTGGTCATGACAGGAGCCTCTGCTACTCAGCTGGAAGTCTGATTGCAGTGGCAGTCTGGAATCAGATGTAATTCTCGACTCTAGAGGTCTCTGCCTGGAGTTTAGTCCCATGAATGGTACAACACACATGAACAGCATGTGGGCATTCAAAATCCGCTTTGAGTGGCCAGAATCAGGCATGCAGATTATTTGCTTGGGACATCAGCATCTCAAGGCCACAAGCAATTGAGAGTGTCTCTCAAGCTGCGCGCGATCATGGTCTGCAGACTTATCATCGTCGCATTTACCCAATTTGGACGCAAGAAACACAGCGAGGCAAACCTGACGACGTTCACAACACAGCAGCTGAGTGAATACAGCTATACATGAGAGTATGAGAGGTGCAGAAACAAAGTTGGCAGAATTGCAACAATGTCATGATGTGCTGAATGACCCCGTATAAGCAAGCCTAAAGCAGGTTGTTTAGTGATATTGATGCTGTGCAGACAAGATTCAAGGCACTGCATGCAGATAAGATTCAAGGCATGGCATGCAGATAAGATTACAGGCATGGCATACAAGCAACATAATTTTTCCACAACAGCATTCAGCAACTGCCTTCAGCAACAGCGATCAGCAGGCGCAGCTTCAGTAACTGGCACAGGTGTGCACTGTCATTTCAGAGTGGCTCGTTCAGTAGCCAGCTTTGGTCTGAGCAGCTGTTGAACAGCACAAGTGTCAGCTTTACAGCTTTCAGATCTGACCAGCTTTACACAGCTAGTGACATCAAACTCTACCTTCACATGACTCGACAGCAGGTGATGTACATAATGATAAGACCCCAGGCGTTCAGTACTAGACCTATGCAAGCTTGCAGTGTTGCTTGTAGCATAGTGGGGATTCACATGCTAGATGCAGTTGGCTCAAGCATTGTTGATGAACTGTACATGCCCTGACGATTTAAGATGATCAGGCGTGCAACTGGGAACTGCTTTGATGAGAGGCTGGCAAGGCAAGCTGCGCCAAATCACACAAGACATGTACTGTATCAGCTTTGTGTCTCTCAGAGCTTTGAGCATGCTAGCAAGGTTTCAGCTTGTGCCGTAGCATGCAAGCAGCAAGCTCAAGCTACTAGTGACCTGCCTCGGATTGACTTTGGCAACCTATATGTATCTCTTGAGGACATACAGGCTCTGTATTCTGCCTGCCGTCTGCTCAGGGTGGCTGCTGTTGCAATGGCTGCTGCTGCATTACCAATAAGCACTGGGACTCTTTTTTACTTGACTTAACAGTTACTAACTATTGCTGCAAGCCGTCTGTCTTGCTTCTTTCGACCGTCGACACAGATCTAAGCAGCCTGTCCAGTCTCTCCACACTGCATCAACTCATGTCGCAAGAGGGGCATCTCGAGTTTGCGTAGGAGTAGCGTCTGTGAAGTTCTTGATGTCCGCTAACACTTGCGGGGTCGCCTCTGCTGCAAGCGACGCTGCCACTGCGGCTTCGTCACGGAACTTGAGGACGCAAATCGCGATCGTGCCCGCACCATCTTCCTCAGGGTAAAACACCGAAAGGCTTTGCAAGCCGTACGATTCCCAGCTTTTCTGCACCAGAGGCAGGTGTTTTGTACGATAGTAGGTACGATCGAAGTGAGTGGTCGCATCGCCAGGGTAAGTGACGTACACAATCGCCATGACACTGCGCTGTACGGTACAATGTGTATGGCACCGCGGATAGACTGCCACTAATGTCATGAAACGACTAAACTAGTGGTGTGAACATAAGGAGGTTAGTCATGAGCCATGACTTTGGGATCAGCTTTGGGATCACCTTGCGATTAGCGGTAATTAAGACATGATCCCATGACATGCTGTGAGCTCCATGCATTTGCAGCAACAGCAGCTTGCGAAAACGATGCTTGAAAGGTAATGTTGTACACCTGGACAGTCTGCCGCAGTGCTTGCTGCAGGACACAGACAGCGCATTGAGTGCTCACACCACACTGCACGAGCTCAGATGTACATCTACAATACAAAACTCGTCTCTCCTTCTCAGCAACAGGGGCCGCAAACAGCTGTACAGCTTCTATTCAGCAAAACATCCACTTGAACTCAATGACAGTGCAGTGCAGTACGATCTCCATACAGAAGTACAGTAATGACAAGCTTGTCAAGTGAAATGATCTGCACAGCCCAAGCAATGCCAGGACCAGGTTTGTATCACAAGCCACTAACTGGGCAGCAGGAGCTTATGATGCTGGAGGGCCAAAGACACGCAGGTTGTGGTCGACTGAGCCCACAAAAAGCTTGGTGGCAGGCTTGTTCCAGGTGCAGGATAGCACAGAGTGCTGACCCTGCAGGACAGGGCACATCAACCCACTCAATACCAATACTGTGTTGTTATTATCAGTACTATCATTATTGTTATTATCAGTTATTATTATTGTGTGCAGGATTTGCATTACCAGCTGGACTTCCACTTTGCTCAAGTGAGCTCTTTCTGCATGTCATATGCAATCAACAGCTAGCTGTACTGACACAGCATTGTTCAAGACGCTCAGCATCTCTAAGTACTCCATGCTGGGCATGTCTGTGCACAGCCATCCCGTGTGACATCCCATATGGCATGCATGTGCCTCAAAGCAAATGTACATAATTCTTTGCAGTTGACGTTTCCAATGAGGACGCAAGAGATACCTTCTGTGGCAGATCAGACAGTGTGGACAGCAGCTGCCATTCCTGTTTCACGCCATAGATGCGAGCATCCATACCACCAACAGCTAGGTACTGCCCACTGTTGTCAAACTTGACTGACGTCACAGGAGCACCTGCATTTCGCTCACACTTACTTGTGATTCCCTGATGTGACAGACTGTTGTTGCAGCAGGACAGCTCTCAAGCTTACAGGGTCTGTGGTGCTTGCAAGCAGGGCCTGAAGAGCTACACAGCATTATTGGCAACGTATTGGTTTGTATGCAAACCACCTTTTTTGGGGCAGTCCAAGGGAGAAAAAGGGGTGTATGTCTTGAAGAACACAAGTTGCAGATGTCCGTGCATCTCCTGAAGCCAGCGCTGGAAGTCTAGGAAAGACACGATCTTTGCTCCTTTATCAGATTTTCACATGATAATATCAAATGCACTAGAAATAGTGAAGGAAACCAGCCCTTTGTGATGCGACGTCAGATCATGTTGCTTCCTGCAGGCAGAACCATGAACTATACAATCTGTATGCGTGAAGCAGTACACTCTGCCATGGCAACACAAAGGGCTGTGGCAAACGCATACCGTTCTCATAGGGCACAATAGTCTTGATGTTCTTCAGCTTTCTCAGGTCCCAGAGCTTCACAGAGTCCCCAGCAGCAGTGGCCAAGAAGTAGCCATTCTCTGAAAAGGAGATGCCGGTCACTGGAGCGTTGGCCTTGGTCTCAAACTTAGCCACATTCTGCACCACACCAAAAACTGCTGAAGGGAAACATTAATGACAACGGAAAACAAGAAGTAGCCATTCTCTGAGAAGGAGATGCCAGTCACTGGGGCGTTGGCCTTGGTCTCAAATTTGGCCACATTCTGCACCACACCAAAAGCTGCTGAAAGCAGAGAAGGGAAACAAAAGCGGCAGGGGAAAACAAGAAGTAGCCAAGTTTCACGAAAGAGATGCCAGTCACTGTAGCACTGGATTTAGTCTCAAACTTGGCCACATCTGCAGATATTTATGCGATGACACAGGGCCTCAACACAGAGAGTATAACATGCAAATGTGGCCAGTCACACTGTGCACATACAAGACAGAAACAGTCACCCTGAGGCAAGCAGTGTGCAAGAAGTGGCCATGCATCAATGCAGGCACAGCACAGCATAGCATGCTGCTGCGAATGTTTCTTGCAGCCCATACTGACACATGGCTCCTCCCAGCGCATGAGTCATCAACGAGAGCAATACTGCGCAGCCACAAAGCCATCATGCACAACCACAAGCAAGTCTGCCAACAGCGTCAGGGTACATAACACAGGTGTGGCGTAACAAAGTCGTGGCGTAACACAGTTGTGGCGTGACACAGTTGTGACGTAACACAGTAGTGGCACAAAACAGTTGTGGCGTACGTTTTGGGATCTGGTCTCCCAGACATGCACCACTGCATCATCAGTGCCAGTGCCCAGAATCTGACCATCTGGATGCAACGCCACGCTGCTGTACGCCGAGTCAATTGTTGGGCTTGTCAACTGCAGAAACAGCAGAGTGTCAGCATCGCCATATTGCCACAATGTGTCTCGAGGTGGACTTGACAGTTGTAAAACAGTCAGGATGTCAGAATTGCCACAATATGTATAAAGGCGGGCTTATCAATTGCAAAAAAGCAGGGTGTCCGCATTGTCATATTTGTTGCAATTGCCTCTCAGGGCTTCACACCAATGGTGCAAGTGTATGGACAGACAGCATGAGATGAGCGAAGCCAGGTAGACAGCATGAGTCACGATGGTGTCAGCAAACATCAAAACAACTCGATGAGCACTCACAACATCCAATCCTGGGCTGAGGGGTGGGGTGGGGTTGGGGGGCATGCAGAAGATGAGGGCATGGAAACTGTGTGACCACCACAAAACTAACATCAGCTTGTGGCACAGCATATGCAATCAAGAGCAGAAGCACCCCTGAGCTATGCACAGCATGGGGTCCAAGTCGTAGGCCTAACATCAACTTGTGGTGCAGCATACGCAAACAAGAGCACTGCAGCAGAAGCACACCTGAGCCATACACAGCATGGAGTCCAAGTCATAGGCCTAACATCAACTTGTGGTGCAGCATACGCAAACAAGAGCACTGCAGCATAAGCACACCTGAGCCATACACAGCATGGAGTCCAAGTCATAGAAGGCCCAGGACCTGTCGGCAGAGGCGGTGATGAAGTACTTGTTGGTGGGATGCAGCGCCACACCCACCACCTCACCAGAATGGTCAGACAGCACAGCCTGCAGGCACCACAAGCATTGAAGAAGGGCAAGGTTACTTACTGCACCATTGCTGCAAGGCACTACAACAAGAAGCAAAGTACCCCAGGACTAAAAACCACCCAAGGCACTGATCTTGGGATCAGTCGTGAATGCAATGGCATCTGCTGACGTCACTGTCAGCAGCCAGAGGCAAGATCAGCCATGTGTGCTGAAGCTGATGCCCATTCTCGACACCAGACAAACAGGAAAGCATCAGGGTCACACAGCAAGCAGCCAGACAGAAACATGAGAAAGAGAAAGGCGCTCTTTCAGGTGACTTCCTGAAGCAGAGCTTGAGGCAGTGCGGGCAGCTGACCTTGCACTTGTAGGCATCGCCATCGACTGCCCACAGGCGGCTGGTTTTGTCTGCTGAGGTGGTGACCATGAGGTCCTGGTGGCCCAGGAACTTGGCATCTGTCACCCGCTTGCTGTGCCCTGTCAGCTCGCCCACCTTGCGCCCTTGTGCCCTGCACGACAGCCACATGTAGATGGGGGGTCACAGCTTTCATAGTTGAGAGGCTGGGTGACATGGGTCACAATTATGTGTGCTAGACGACAGGGGAATGGAAGTGAGCTGTTTGACCTCACAATGAAGCGTGTTATGCAAAGTCAATGGCATTCTTTGAGTCAAATGCTGCCACAGCATGTGCAAGAGCATTTGCAGCAAAGAACGGCTTGTGTGTGTGCATACCTGTCGTAGATCTGCACTGTGTGGTCTCGGCCAGCAGATGCCACAATATCTTCACTGCTTGGGCTCAGGTCTATGGCCGTGATTCCACCCTGTGTAAATTGACCAGCACATCAGACAGAGAATGCAATGCAAAGCGTCCTTGTGTCAGATTTAAACCTGCCCTGCTGTCTGCGCAGGAATGCCTCGTTGACTCTGCTGCTGCTGGGGTGCAACTGTGAGAGAGCAGCAGATGTTTGTTGTCGACTTGCACCTGAAGGAAAACGCCTGACACTAGTTCCATGGCAGTTCTGACATCAAATTCCCAGCATGAATTGGGGTATTTCAACTTGGAGTGAAAATTCTACACCCCCAAGATCTGCTTGTATAGCTGTGCAATTGCTGCAAGAAAGCTGGCTGCTGCACATTGCCCACCAACTAGTGCCAATGCAGATGCTAATGAATGCTCAGTCACGTAAGCCCTACACCGTTTTGACCTTTGACACCCTATACAAAGCATGACTGCTTGGCAGACTGCACAACACGATGCAGGTCCAAACAATGTATCAAGGATGTCCAGATGTGGTAACCAATCTATTGTGAGGACAGGCATCTTGTGCAGCAGATAAGCGCTGAACCGGTCCCAAAGTTCAATGCCAAACTGACTATAAATCAAGCAATTGGTCATCCAACTGCCCGACCAAACAACAAACCAACCAGTCACTCAAGCGAGCAAGCAAACAGGCAGTCAGCCACTGACTCGCTCAACACACTCAGTCAATCAATAAGTCGTACATGATGTTGCACTGGCAGGCCTACTGACCTGAGACAAGCATCAAGTCAAGCCTAGTACAATAGGCCTATCACGACTGAAACAAAACAAAATTGACCTCTAAAGTCTTGTGCAGGGGATGGCTACCAGTCAGCCGCTGACTCATTCAACATACTCAGTCAATCAAGATGATGTACGTGATGTTGCACTGGCAAAGCCTGCTGACCTCAGACAATCATCGGGTCATGCCTTGTACAACAGGCCTATCACGACTAAATAGTAAACAAAAAACCTGACCTCAGACAATCATCAAATAATGCCTTGTGCAATAGGCCTATCACGACTAAATGGGGGGGAAAAACTGACCTCAGATGTCTTGTGTAGGGGATGGCTACTGAGCAGGCCAAACTGCTCAATGGTGCCAGCAGAAGCCAGGCCAGCAGGCATGGGCCGTTTCCTGCGGCCCTTGCTCAGCTCAGCAGAGGTGGTTGTCAGCACCTCAATGATGTCATCTGTGATGCCCGCTTTGGCCTGCAAACAAGACATGGACAGGGCTACTATTGCTGTGGACATGTTTTATTGTGTCTGTGAACAGGTCTACTCTGTCTGTGAACAGGTATACTATCCATGTGGGCAGGTCTACTCTGCCTGTATATGTAACACTTTACACCCTATCCCACAAGAAAAGGGACATGTTGCCTTGGGTTTGCAGCAGGTCCCTTTTCTTGTGGGGTAGGGTGTAAAATGTACCCTATACAGGCAGAGTAGAACTGCCCACATAGATGGTAATTTTATGCATGGCAACATGTAAGTAAATATGCTGCAGCTGATCATGCTGTGGGTATATGCCAACAGTTGCGTTTCGCTCATTTGCATTGATGGCAATGTGACTGGTTGAAAGCATGCTGGGATTGGTCAAGAAGCAATTACCTTACTACATGCTGCAACAATACGACGACAGTTGCATTGTATACAAATGCATTGGGAACTAGACATGCTGGCGATGAGCATGCTGCAAATTCACATCAATTGCATGCAAAACCTGCAGCAGCAGCATTAGCAGCAGCAGCAGTCTAGCCACAAAGCAGCTGCAGCCTAAATAAAACAGCGTCACATGTCAGGCAATACGTCAAAACATATGGCTGGGTCAGTACAGGAAAGAAGGTCTACAGTGACATCAAAAATTCGCACAGAGAAGACTTGTGCAAACACCAAGAGTTTGGTTGATACACACTGACATGTGCACTCCCTTTTTATTGACCTTGGCCATGGTCAGAGTACAGAGGTAGGAAGGGCTTTTACCATTTGGTCAATGCAAGACATTACTTGCAAATCATTGCTTGTTTCAAGTCTCACCCTCTTGCCACCACCCTCAGTGCCATTCTCAGCAGCCCTCTTGCCATTGGCCATGTCAGGGGGGGGCTCCACGGGCTCAGGGACGGGTGCTGGGGGGGCCCTGACTGCGCTTTCAAGCGCCCTGCGAGCCTCGTCCCTCTCCTTCTTCAGCCTGGCAATGACACGCACTGCCCCATCATGCTGATACAGAGCATGACTCAGCTCCTGGCGCGTGTTTTGTAGGTGCTGTCTGAGGCTGTGCTGCTCCAGCATGACTGCATCCCATTCCTGCACAAACCAACCCAGAAGTTGCCGTTGCAGAGGGCAGCAAAAGACAGATGCAAAGGGCAGATATACAGTTAATGCTGATGCAATGGGCAGCGTTAGCCTTGGTAAGACATGCATTGGATTCTTTGTCCGCTGGGTAAGCCATTGCTCCTGCCAGTGTGTCCTGTGTATGCTGTCTGAGGCTGTAAATTTGTAGCGTGACCGCATCCTGTCCCTGTCTGTGTGCACCCCTCTTGTTTATTGCACGATTGGACGTGATAGCATGAGCTCAGCTCTCAGCGAGTCTTGGGGGTGTGACCTAGCCTGCCACTACCTCAGGCAACGTGATGGCTGCTTGCGACACTACTTGACAAACACACTAGTGAAATGCATTCTGTGACCCATTGGATGTCTGTGATGCTTTGGCAGTTGACCGCGGGACTTGTGTTGGGTTTGTGATGTGGCTGATACCACAGCAGTAGGAACTACTGTCATCTACATGGGGCTGTGAAGTAATTAACTTAAGAAATCAGTGGGGACCAATGTAAATGGCAAAAGACAAATGCATCAGCCTGCATATCTGTTTCCGCTCTGACCCTTGTCTGTTGATGGGGGAGGCAATATGCCATGAGTAACGATGATGCAGCGCTGCAGCATCATGTGCTACTGTGCTTGATGTTCACAGAGTGCTGGTGCTTAGTGCTATGCAAGTAGCCGCAAGGCATGCACCGGGAATAACAGCTACAGGCCTGGATGGCCTGCCCTGCAACAATGACTCGCTTATCAACAACAGCAATTAGTCAGGCCGCTGGAAGCTTACATTCTGCAATAGCCCCAGAAGTCCTGGTATGCTGGTTGCTGGTGATGGTCTGGGTTTGAGGTTCTGCATGCACCAGTGAAAGTCAGCCTGGTAGATCGCTTTTACTCACTTGCCTCGACCTGACAGCTGGAAGTGGCATCTTACTGTGTTATTTTTGACAACTAGCAGCTCATCTACGGTGGTTTCAGCGCCTGTCACTGGGTCTTTGCCAGTATCCTGCAGTGTTGACCTAGCTTGCTGACGATGCAAAAAAAGACAACAGAACGCTCATGATGTGTTGTTGCAGAATGACACCTTGATGTGCTTCTCGATTAATCGCTTCTCAAACAAGTGTCCGCTTGTTTTGGAGACAACGGGCTCCTCTGGCACCGTGCCCGAGACTGCAAGCAGCATATGGCATCACTTCAGTATTGACCGACGCGGCGAATTCCTATAGCATCATTGAGGTGCACAAACGAACGCCATCACACTTGTGCAAACTCATGCTTACTGGCGCAGAACATTGGGCCGCAGTCTGGCGGTGGAGTATGTGATCTGAGGTGAATTCAGCAAGAGACTCGGAGGCCAGGGACACCGGGAAGATAGCGGCACTAGCTTGATGATCCTTCAGCGAGTATTCTGAACCTTCATGCTGCTTGTCTGTGCATCTGGTGCCTTGCGCCACAGCGATGGCCTTTGACGGTGCAGTAACTTGATCGCAATATATTACAATTTTTAGGCAAATGGATATGGTAATTGTCATGCGCATTAGACCTTGAACGCCGCCGTGCTCTGCCTCTCGGGTTGTTACAACAACCAAAAAATGGCAGGAACAGTGCCTGAGACCGTCCTCAAAAAGAGGAAGAGGGACGAAGAATGGGCCAACAAGAAGACTGCAGCTGCTGCTGAGGCTCAGAAGAAAGCTAGGTCATCTAGGAAAGACATCCTTAAGAGGGCAGAGTCTTACGTCCACGAGTATCGCAACAAGGTGTGAATCAGCGAGAGCACGGCATTGGCATACACTACTGCCGCGACGTATGCACCGAGCTATGCTCGACACGACGTCGGGGTTACACCAGGCAGCAGCCATGCAACATCTTCAGCCAGACACTCTGTTTGCTTAGATAGCAGAATCGCCGTGTATCCGTACAAGCTCTTGACATCATAGCCTCAACCATCAGAAGTCCCTCCTCAGCTTTTCTGCAGCATTCAAACCTCCCACATTCCACTGCTTACAGGAGAAGGACCTCATTCGTCTAAAGCGCGAGGCCAAGAAGAAGGGTGGCTTCTATGTTGAGGAGGAGGCAAAGCTAGCCTTTGTTGTGCGTATCCGTGGTATCAATGACATGCACCCCAAGGTACCATATTGCAAGAGCAACATTTTAGCTGTAACGCTTGTGATTCCTGTGTTGCAGCTGTAAGCAGCTTCACTGTGCCGACATTGTTTTATGGTCAGTGTGCTCATGTTGATTGGATGGGTTGCAGTCCAAGAAGATCTTGCAGCTGCTGCGATTGAGGCAGATCCACAATGGTGTGTTTGTCAAGGTAAGCCATGTCCCTAGGCTGGTCACCTGCCAATTTTGCAATTTACATGTCCAATATTGGGCTGATTTGTGCTTTGCTAGCTCCCAAACGGCTGCAGCAGCCAATTGTGCAATGTGCTGTCACAGATCAACAAGGCCACTGTCAACATGCTGCGCCGTGTTGAGCCATACATTGCCTGGGGTTACCCCAGCCAAAAGACAGTGAGGGAGCTCATCTACAAGAGGGGTTACGGCAAGGTCAGCAAAGCTCTATACCAGGGACTGCTAAATAGACACCATGCCTGCTTATATTCACTTCTAGATCAAATATTCACTTCCAAATCATATCTGTCTGGTGCAGGTTGACAAGAGTCGCATTCCTCTGATTGACAACTCCGTCATTGAGCAGGTATGGTCTGCAGTGTTGCTTGTTGTTTGTATGTGCTTGCATACGCACTGGGGACATGTCTGCAGCAGAAGCCTTGGAGAAATTTCCAAATGCGTCGCTGCTGATTTAGTGAGGTCTGTTGCAGGCTTTGGGCAAGCACAACATCATCTGTATTGAGGATTTGGTGCACGAGATCTTCACAGTGGGCCCAGCCTTCAAGCAGGCCTCCAACTTCCTGTGGCCCTTCAAGCTGTCAGCTGCCAGGGTACAGACATTTCCAGCCATGCAATGCTGCTTGTTGCTTCACTTTGCAACAGCTGTGTCTTGCATCAGTCTTGCTGCATCACATGTGAGTGTTAGTTGATAGCATCCGTGGTGTATGTGATAAGCACAGCTTTGTACTCATGCCATGATTGGCTGATGGTCTGGTGGGTTTGCCATACAGGGTGGCATGGACAAGAAGAGGCTGCATTACATTGAGGGTGGCCACCACGGCAACAGGGAGCACTTCATCAACAACTTGGTCAAGACCATGATCTAGGGAGTTGCATGGTGCATCAACCAATCTGCAGATTGCTTTCTTAGCACAGATGGGTCAGCAGAGCAAGCTCATTGTGTAACAGATTGCAGAATCTGAGTCATGTAACTGGCGAACTGCAGAGTCCAGATCTGCCAGCATCCTGCTTTGTAAACGTGCATGTCATCACTGCTGGCAATGCGCAGCATTTGTCTTGCTTGGGTTTTGGGGCGTCACTCCTGACACAAGGGCTGGTCCAAGGTCCACATTCATACCCTTGTGAGTCATCACGCATAGGTGGTTGCCTGCATAGTTCGTCCAACAACTTTGCTGGCCCAGATGTACGTAAGACAGACGCTTAAGAATAACCTGACACCAGAGCCAAACTGCTGTACGTAGAAACGATGCTGCGCGATGGGATCGTGACGAGCATCCTGTGCATGACTGAGAAGCTATCAGGTGGCTCTATACTAAGGATTGCACGCTGTCTGAGATTCTGCACCTGCTTAAGAGGTCACTGAAAGGTCACTTGTACTGGAGTCGGATTCCGATGACTAATTAGATCTTTGAATCCTAGTTGCCAAACTATTTGGAGAGATCATCCAGTTGTGGCCTTCAGTGACGTTCTGCCGGATCTTTTATAACGTCTTCAATGGCCCGATCGGCATTTCACCTATTGCTGATTTGGGGTGTGTAAAGGGCATTGATGCACGGTCTGGGTTGCCAAGCTTTCGAACCCATGTACAAATATGGTCAAGGTGTTGAGGGCTTTCCTACGCCGACCACAGGTGCGTGGCTTCTTGCAGGACTGTTCGATCGATGGCCTTGATTTGCATCAATGATCGCGATATTGCGCGACTTGACTGCTGCCAGCTGACCTTGCTCAAGTGTACAACAGTCCATCAAGCCTGCCTGAGTTGCCGCATCATTGCAGGCTCAGATCATACGGGGTCTGCTCTTGCAAAAGCTTCCCGTGTCTTGTTTGCCCGGAACTCAGATGCTCGCTGCTCCAGCGGTGGGTAATGTCGTGATCGAGTGGCTGAGCCTGGCTTGAAACCCTCGTTCGACGGCTGTCTAAACACGCGTAATGTGTACAGGGTCGCAGAAGCAGCAACATCAAGGCCCTATAACAACAGAGCGCGATGATGGCAGTCCACTGGACCTTGCCCAGCAGGACAAGGACTGCTTGCAACCTTGTCTCAGGTGAGTTGTGCCCCTTTGTGCACTCTGCAGAATATCATTCCCTCCAAGTTTGACATGGCAGAAGCTGCTGCAGTGACTTATCAAAGGAAGACCTACAAGAGCTGTGGAACTTCACCCAGGCTTTCCCCTGTTTCCAAAACTATCAGCCTGCAGATCAACTATCTGGTACATTCCACAGTACACTTACTGCGTCTTAACAGATCAATCCAATGCCCATCATTGAGAATGACAGCTCTGTGCATTGCTTGTAGCTGATCATCAGACAGCTGTACAGCGATTGTCTCAGTGAAGCACACGGGCTAGATGTTGCCCAACTCGCAAAAGATGTGGCTCAATGATTCAGTTTCTCTGCTGGAGCTCGACATGCTGTCTAGTGTATACAGCATACTGGGTGTTGATGGCTCACTTGTGTCGTTACATGCAGGTTGTGAGTCTGAGGTCCAGCAGCAGCAGCTCAGTTATTTGGCTCAGCTGCTGCAAGACAAAGGGCATGCCCTTGAAGGGCATGCCCTTCAAGTCCAAGCTCTGTCCCAAGTAACAATACACAGCCAGCCAGCTGACAGGAACAGCACCTCTGCTGGGTCTGACTCACTGCATGGCATGCATGGCGGCAGCCACATCAGCAGGGATGCCGGTGCTGGTCTGCAAGTGTCACAAGCTTCTGATCACCCTGACATCACTAATGTCCACCATGGGTTTGACACAGCTGACATGCAGCGAAAGGGTCACGCTTACTCAGGTCTTGGACAGCATGCTGCTGATGCTGCATGCATGCTACATGCTGGGCAGATGCTTCAGACCCACCATCAAGGTCAGGGGGGTGCAAGGGGTGTGGGCCTCTGGGCTCCTGATTCTGGCACTCATCATGGGTCTGGCCATGACTGTGGCACCCAAGCGAACCATTTTCCAACAGGCAGTTCTCACCATGTCGTGCATGGGTCAGCCAGTGGTGCTCATGGGTTTCAGCGACAAGCAAACCACAGATCTGCTTACAGCAACTCAAACGCCCATGTCGCTCCTTCCTGTCTGGGTTTTGGCGCCAAATCCAGAACCCAATATGGTATGCAGTACCACCAGCTCCACCATCTTGCAAGGGCCGTTCAACAAAGCCCTCAGCAGAGCAGGGCCCTCCAGCCGGACAGATCCCCTCACCAGGCCATGTCTCTATACCCAGGCCAGGCAACAGGGCAGAGCCGGGCTTTGCAGCAAGGGCTGCACCAGGCATGGGTCCCACAGCAGGGCAGGTCCAGTCAGCAAGGCCCTCAGCAGGCCAGGGCTGCACAGCGAGGCCCTCAGCAGGGCAGGTCTGCACAGCAAGGCCCTCAGCAGGCCAGGGTCACCTCCTCTGAGCCACAGCCACAGAGAAGCTCCCATCGGCTGGGTCAGAAACGCAAGCAGGCGCTTCTGGCTAGCAAGTGTGTTCCTGATGTTGCCAACCAAGGCCCTGCTGCTGTGAGTGCTGATGGTCCTGAAGCATACGGCCACGAATCAGGTGAGCTTTGTCAGGCGCAAGCGTGAGTGCTTTGCTGCTCTGTGTGTCACAGTTGATGTCTGGGCTTGCATGCTGAGCCATGCTTTGTGTGTGGCCATCGCTGTCGGGGCTTGAATGCTGAGCGCCTGCCTTCTTGCATCATGATGCTGCGCGCTGCAACATCACTATGGACGCTGCCTGCCTGTCATAGTTGTGTCAAAGCGCTTGCTTTGCAACAGACACGCTCTTGCATATGCTCACCTCAAAACTTGACCATGCAGCTTTCTGAAGTTCAGCAGCTTCTTTCTATCATGGAAAGTCATGCTGCATAAGATGTACATGTAAGCATCCTGCCTTTGGCTGCCGTCCAGCCTAGAAGTTCATGCTGCAAAGGCTGTATGTATATGTGAGACTATGTCCTTGGATTCTGTCTAGCGTGGGAAGTCATGCTGTAAAGGCTGTACATGTAAGCTTTCTGTGCCTGACTGCAGGCAGCTTAGCTCTTGGGGGGTCAAGGGTCAGCTGTACAGCTGGGCTGGCAGCAAAGCACTTGTGTGAGGCTACACACATGACAGGTACAGTCAAACCTGCCAGACAATGCATGCCCATGAAGACCAGCAAAGTTTGCGTGAAAGTCAAATATGTGAGTCTTGACGTAGGCTTTACAGGCACAACCTGACTTTTGGTGTCATGTGCATCTAGATCTGCATGGTGTAATTGTGATAGAGCATTGCCGGCATTGACCCAAAGCGAATGACTGTGTATTGCAACATATCATGGCAATGCAGAGCACGTTTCTGCATATACTGCACTCCAATCAAAGAGTAGACTACTACTGGTAGACTACTTGTGGGATCTGCATGCTTGTCATCAGTTGCAGTGGTGATTTGAGTTGATGAGACAGCACTGCTGCAGCCAGCTTGCACAGTCTGTGCAGTTACAAACATCAGCGCAGATGCAGGCAAGCACCCACACAATTGTGATGATCCTTTGTGCTTTGGTCAGACAGCATCTTTTGTTTGTTGTGTGTGTCAGGACATGGATTTGCATTTGCTGCAAATGTCTAGATTGGGTAAACATGCTCAAATCCTGCGATTGCAGGTCCAATCAGTAAGCGTGATCATGTGGGAGAAGCTGCAAGGGCAGCTGGTCCCGCTTACCCCCAGTCACGCTCCATGACCCCTGCTAGACCCTTGGGTGGACCCATCATGACCCTGCCTGAGCCTTTGATCATGGCATCCAGCAGAGGTCGTGATGACTCAATGTGCATCAGTCTCCAGTCACATGGCAGAAGGTTCAGTCCAGATTGCTCTGTGGGCGTCAGTGTGGAAGTTGATTTGCTGGCAGATCCATCAGATATGCTTGGGCTCAGCCCTGACAGACCAGATATCCTGGATGATCTTGATGACACTCAGAACTATGTCACCAGATTCCAGGATGATCTGCCAGCTGATCCTATGGACGGTCTCGCCATACCCTCTTGGCATGACCTCTTGGATGAAGCTGCCACTCAGCTGACCCCTCAGGGCTTCCCCAGGACAGGCCCTGCCCTGACTGACAGTCCTGCGGTGAAGCGGCAGAAGCAAAGCATGATGCAGGAATCTGGCAGACAACCCAGCTGGATTCTGGACCTGGACACTAAGCCGATCAGCTCTGGTGTTGATCTTGACAGCACACTCCCCTGTGTTGGCAAGGCTTTCAAGCTTCCTGATCGCATGGCAATTCCAAGCAGCCAGCGCAGTGTGCCAAGATCAGAAGCACAAGGCTCAGACCCACAGACACAGGACAGATGCAGTCCTAGTCACAGTGTAGAGGCAATCACAGAGGGTCAAGTGGCTCAGCAGGCTCAGCACGAGACAAAGCCTGCTGCATTTCAAGCAGGAAAGGGCGGCAAAGCAAAGCGTGGAAAGCGTGCGGCGACTGGCCGCAAAGGCCACACAGCAGCTGCAGGACAGGGCAGAGGGCAAACAGTAGGGGCAAATGGAAAGGCATGTACTGTGTCTCTGGGCACTGTGCTGCCCTTCAACACATTGAAGGTGAGGCTTTGCCTTTTCTTGCATATCATTTCTAGGCAGACCACAATGCATATGATGCCCCTGCTGATATTGCCAGCGCTGAACTGTCAACAATCCTGTCACCAACCCTGTTACTTTGCTGCACGTGTAGAGAATGGATTCAGATTTTGGTGGTGCATGCATTTGGATACCTCTTGAAGCACCTCAGTAGCTGCAATCGGCCACTTTTTCGACTTTCTGCTGTTGTTGTGCCTCAAGACTTGCCTACCACCCAAAGTCTACATCCTTTCTACGTGCTTCCTACATTGTCGTCCGGCATGCAGCACAACATTTCAGCTTATGCTGTGACTGGATGTGTTGCAAGCTTGTATAGGGCAGTGAACATGCTTCTAGCTTACAGTACATCGTGTGGTTCTGGCATGTTGACCTCTGAGTATGCCACCCAGTCATACATGTACATCAGTTGACCTTTGAGTATGACACCCAATCATACATGTACATCAGCGACTTACGTGCTGCAGGGTACAACTGTCGAGGGAGAATTGGCTGACCTCAACACTCGCATCCAGGCTACATGCTTAGTGCCAAGCAAGACTGCAGTTGCTCTTCCTGTCTACCCAAACAGTGGACACCTCCAGCAATCCTCCCACTCAGAGAGCCTGATTGCTCCTCTTGCGATCCCTGAACACTGCCAGCTTCGTCCTGGATCACATGAAATGCAGGATGCAGTGCATACTGACAGCTGTGGCAGTGATGCACAGACAGACACCATGGGTGGGATCCGGATCAGTGGTAGTGGAAGGGCAGCTGGAGGCGGTTGTGTACATCTTGTGAAACTCAGCGGTACAACAAGTGTTGGCATGCCAGCTTGAAGCTCGTGCCTTGCAAATCTTAAGTTGCAGGAAGAAAGAAGAAGACATATTTCATATTTCATGTCGCATTTGGTTTTTGCTATCTTCCAGCTGCGGCAATCTGGCAGCTTGTACAATAATAAAGGCAATGCACGTCAGCCGCTAAGCAGTTGTGTGCTGAAGTTGTCAGTGTTTTCTCCCAAACTTTTGCTCCCAAACTTTTGATTTGTGCTTGACGTACTGTTCAGCAAACTGTGTTTTTTTGATGTGTTTCTCTTTTGTTTGCAGATCTCATTCAGTCAGACTATGTTTACTTGAGCTGTGCATTTCTGCTTCTCAGATTTTGCAGTTTAGTTGGTAGCTTACACGCACAGATGCAATGCTTTGATCAGTGTTTGTTGCAAGTCTGTGTTCTTTTCTGAGCAGCCTCTTCCTTTGATGCTGATGTGTTCGGCAGAGACCAAATCAGTCCTTGGCCCCTTTTTTCAGGAAATGCAGTCTTTTGTTGTCCTCTAGGACTTGGTTGGACAGTGACAAAGGGTGGGATCAGTAGAGGCAGCAATAAAGGGTGAGCTTGGTATTGAGCAGGAATAAACAGTGAGAAAGGGTGGGATCAGTAGGGGCAGCAATAAAGGGTGAGCTTGGTATTGAGCAGGAATAAACAGTGACAAAGGGTGGGATCAGTAGGTACAGCAATAAAGGGTGCGCTTGTTATGGAGTAGGATCGAACAGCAAGTAATTTGGTTTTGCTAGTAATCAAGCGTGGGCCTGTAGTCTTCGTGATGCATTTGGTCTTGTTGTATTAGGAAGGGAATACTGGCCTAGTTCAGCTAGGCTAGTTGTCAGCCATCAACAAGTACTTACATGATCGTTTATGTAGTTTCTGCCATCCAGCAGCTTTGCAATGATTGCGATTATCGCTTGGATATTGACATGTCCAAGCGTTTATCTTGTGCAGCTGATGCCTTGCACATATTGACACATATCTGTGTAGATGCCTGCAGTACGCTGTTAGGTCCAAGGCACTTCACAATGCTCGTGATGATTGCTATCACCAGCTATCGTTTCAGCTGCTTTCTAGGTTTAGATGAGCAGAGATGAGCAGTGATCAAGCAACCACTGTGAAAAATAGGCCAAGCAGCGCCCTGACAGTGCTCAAGCTTTGCACGGGGAAAATGACATCGCTGTGGTGGTATGTAACATCGTAGCTTCACGCAACAATAATGCATTGCATCATTGCCAAGCTGCACACCCATTGATTCCCGTATGTATAGACTTTGTCTTCGTGCCCAGGATGTCTATCAATTTGTTGTCCGGCATGCACAGTGACATTTTGCAAGAGCAAGGCAGCACAGCATGTGCACAGGGCCGCAGCATGCACTAATGTTTGATGATTGTCAAATCATCTGATGAGCTGATTCACGAAGGGTTCTACCTACTCATTAATTAATACAATAGCAAGACCCACTTCACCACTTGCATGTCGCACTGTGTTTGAGAACTTGCAGCACCACTTTAACAGCTTGTAGGCACCTACTGGCAGCTACCCAAGGCGCTTGAACACATTTCCTGTCTGTGTAACAGTTTCAGGCCTAACAGCACAAACTGCCACACCACTCTCACTGACTGGCCTATTCCTCTTGACGACATTGAGCTGCTGCTCACATTCGACACCTATGTCACTATCAAATGCACGCATTCGTTTATGTTTTGGCACAAGGGCTCTCTGCCCCCCGGCTGTGCCAAGCCCTTGACGTAACCCCCTGTATGCAGTCTGAGCACCATCCTGCCATGCAGCAGCACTACGCAGGCCAGAGCCAAAGCCTTCACTCACGGCAGAGCCCTGTTCCCTTGCTTGCAATCCACCAGCCTCACGCCTGCTATGATCAGTGACATCAGCCCGATCACTGCCTGAGGCTATTTTACCAGCGACTTGCATGTGGGCATCTGTCAGGATGTGTGTGCTGGTCTCTGTAGCCTCTGGGGAAGCAGAGGAACGGTGGAGGGCTGTTGAGGCACGTTTGCGTGAGTTGCGGCGAGCCAGCAGCATGCAGTTCACCCTGTCAAGCGCGTCTGGGGTGTGAGTAGTCATGCTAGACTCTGCCATGGCAGCTGCTGCGGCTGCTGGAAGGCGGGAAACCTGCTCTGGCTGTACAGAAGTGGTTTGGCTCTGCTGAGACTCATTCGCTGTGTCTTCCCTGGTGTCGGTCATCTTGCCAGGGTTGACAACAGTTCTGCCAGGGTTGACAACAGTTTTGCCAGGGTTGACAACCGCTTTGCTGTGAGCAGCACCAGCTGCTTTACTGCGCCCCTTGCGGGCATTGAACCTGTCAAGCCCATCTAGAGTCGGCTGGCCTGCTTCTTCAGCCATCTGTGCTTGCTGAGCAGGCTGCTGGTACTCAGTGGCAGCAACATGAACAGAGGCTTCACCCCCTGAACTGGGAGCCTTGTGGCGCATGTTGAACAGATCTAAAGCATCTAGTGGTCGCTGTGCCTCTTGCCTACGGCTCAGCTGAGCATGTGGACGCTGATCAGCTTGCAATGATCTTCCTAGAGGAACCTGTCCTTGCGCTGACCAGCCTGGTTGTGTCTGTGCTATGCTGCTCTGTGCTGTACCACTGGCAAGTGCCATATGGGAGTGATTGACTGCAGTTTGAGGATCACCGAAGCATGCTGCTGCTGCTGGCTGGGCGTAACCCTTGCGCGCATTGAACCTGTCTAGTGCATCTAAGTGCTGCTGAGGCTGTACAGCAGCTGGGATGGTTACTGATGGTGTCTGCCCTCGACGAGAGTTTACCCTGTCAAGAGCAGCTAGAGCTTGCTGGGCCGCCTGAGACATCTGATGGTGATGCTCTACATCAGGACTGCTTGGCTTGAAGCTTTTGGTAGCTTGCTGCCTGTCTGCTGTGCTGCCGCTATGCTGGTGTGGTGGTAGTGGTGGTGCTACTGGTGCTGCCTTGCGTTTTGCTGCTCGCTGCCTGCCGAACAAGCCTTCACTGTAAGGCACTGAGTCAGCTGACTGAGCGTGATGATGGGGTGGAATCATCCCTTCAGCTGCTGAAGAGGCTTCTGGTGAGGCAGATCTTGTAAGGCTGAGCTGATAGGAGCTTTGATGGCATGCAGCGACTGCAAGGCCAGGAGCAGAAGAGGCTTGCCCATTGACTTGGCGTGTCATGGACATCCATGGCTGAGGTCTGCAGACATTTTGATGAAGGTTGGGAGCACGGCTCGTCTGTGGATGGGGCAGCTCTACACGACTTGAGCGTAGTTTGCAAATGTTCTTTGAACAAGCAGGTTTGCATTATACGAAGTATGCAGCAAAAGCATCGCTTACATCTTGCCATTGATCTTTGCCTTCAAAACACCATGTCGCTTGGCAGCGTTCGCATCTGGTGTTGCATCATACAGTTGTACAGAGGCCTCCTCATACAAACGCCGATCCTCTTGGTTGTCTGTCTGCAAAACGTTAGCAAGAAATTGAATGAGTGAGGAGCACAGCTACTCTGACAAACGGTACAGGAACTCATGTGTAAGTGAAAACATGAGCACAAAAGTAAGCTGCCAGCAGTGTAAGCTGCGCAGAGACACCCAAGAGCTGTCGTTGAGTTCACAACAACAGACTTGAGACTGTGTGTTCGCTTACGATGTGCTGAAACAGCCTGGAGGAGGTGTCCAAGGCAGGCCTCGATGCCCTTTTCCCAGCAACTCTGTCTGAGTACATCCAGAAGTCAACGACACGTCCCGGAAGATCGCAGCTTCACAAACTCTCTGTCCACACAGACATATTGTAAGTACGCGGAGGTGCGAGCCAATAGAACGCCTCAGATGCTGGCTGCAGTCAACATGGACATGGTCACCCTGCCAGCCCAGGTAGATGAGCGTCTCAAGCAAGAGCAGAGAGTGCCCGCAGGGTGGCAAAAGAGGACAACACTGAATGAGTCATGCCATCGATTAGTCACCTATGGCCTAACATGTCAAATCCTGAATTCGTTCTGTGCTGGTGCAGCCCGGGACGTCCTCATGTTTTGAAGCCTTGCTGTCGTGATGATCGCTGCGTGACATTGACACAACTTCATCTATAGATGGGCAGTCCGTTGCAGCATCCCTTGACATTCATAATGTGATAGTCTTTTGCTAGGCATGTGCCTTCGCCAAGCCTAACAGAGCAGACGATGTTGGTCAACTCAAAGTGTAACGGCGTCACAGACCTGCGAGATTATTGACAACGCCTGCGTGGTTGCTACACCCATTATTGAAGACGTCGTGAACGCAACAAGTTTACCAGGCAAGTGAGGGTTGACCGAGGCCCGTGTGCGGTCTGTTGTTCTGCCTGTGCCAAGATGCGGTCAAACAGCCGAGGCGGGGGAACAAAACAGGCCGGACAAGGGATGTATCCTGCCATGTCCGGGGTATGTAGCACTTCACAACCAGTCTGGTCATTACACTCGTTAACACAGCTGCAGTCTTTTGCCAGTCAACTTTTCCAGCTAGGCACTGTGTCGAATCAAGCTGACCCACTGCCTGTCCTGTCAGGTACCAGCACACCTGCAAGTCCAGCAGTCCTCTCACTCTGCTCCGTCTATGGGCATGCCTGCTTACTACAACCCATATATGGGTATGCCGGGACCAGGCATGGTCCCCATTGGCATGATGCCTTCAAATCTGGGCCCTCCAAACCCATCAGAAGCTGCTGCAGCGCATGGGTTCACCAGCCCACCACAATTCAGGCCACCGCCAGTAGATGCCACAAGAGCACACAGCTTAGGCCCACCACAGAGTTCTCCGCTGTCGCCTACAAGTATGTTTCGTGCAACACAACAAAACAGCATTCACTGCTGCTAGTGGCACGTGAACTTTGAGTACAGGCAGCAAGTATGTTCTGTGTGACACAACAAATCAGCACTCACTGCTGCTGGTGGCCCGTGAACTTTGAGTGCAGGTAGCTGACTGATCTAGGATGTCCTAGAAAGGCAGCGGCGTGCTGCATCACTTTTGCATCAGGCTTCTGGGCGTGTGCTTGCACCAAAATTGCTGAACCATCACTGATGATCAAGCAAGAACTTGACAGTTGCTTTGGCAACCACAGGCAGTACATCACATGGGCCCTCAAGGGCTGCTGCACTCAGGCCCAATTCTGGCCCTATTGTGAATCGCCCCCCCAGCGAGCCTGGCAGACCCCTCACCACTATGCCCAGCAGTGGCAGCACCCTGAGGAGACCTAGCAGCAACAGCCGCCCGTTGCCCCCTCTTACCCACCCCAGCACTCCTGGGGGCCACCCAGTAAACAATAACGACAATATCAAGGTACACTCACAGCATCAGAATGATGCATGTGCCTGCCAGATCAGTAGGTTGGTACATGGCAGGGCAAATTTTCTTTTCTCTTGAGAAACAAGGCATGGCAGAAAGGGCTGATGTAGTGTATGGCCCATATGGCTTCATTGAGTCAGCATCAACCTGAAGCACACAGCTTGACATGCGCTGAATTGTGTCTCTGCAGGTGGTGGTACGAGTGCGGCCAATGAATGAGAGGGAGATTTTCACAAGCGATGCAACAGTGGTTCAGGTGGATGAGCAGGATCCACAGCAGATGCAAGTAAGAAAATGCATTTCTGCATGTTTCACACATGTTTTACACATGTCCACATGTTTTAAACTTGTCCACATGTTTTACAAATAGAAAAGTACAGAACAATGTTGACATCTCGATATATCTACATGATTGAAGATACATGAGATATCAGTGTATGTAGCTTCACTGAGAGAAGTTTGGTCTCAGCACAGCCAACAGATTATACCAGCATGAATGCAGATGCACCTCAAGTTTGTTAATGAGCCTCCAGTACATCAGAGATGCCTGCATGTTTGTGAAGCAAGCATGCCTTTCAAGCGACAGGAGGGAGTCAACCACCATTGCATCTCCACTTGCACTGTTATGAAACAAGGGGAAATTGTAGCTCTACAGCTGCATGCATTGTCATGCTTCACCTGGGTGTTGACAAAACTTATTAGGGCCCAGCAAAGCTGCTGATATGCACAACTGCTTTGCAAGCAAGTCATTGTCTGCAGTCCCAAACCTGTGCTATTGTCATGCAAGTGATACAGCTACAACCGAGCATGCTACTGATTCCAACACTGTTGTCATTTGCCACTACATGCCTTGATTGCTGGTCAGATCAGGTCAGGTCCTAAGGCCCAGTCATGCTGCACAGCTTGCCATCCATGCCTGCCTGGCCACTACCCCTAAAGCCGTCCCATACACTCTAGCTGACTTGCGGTTGGCACTGCAGGTCATAGTACCAGGACCCAAGGGCTCAGTCATGACACGCAACTTCACATTCCACGGCTGTTTGGCGCCCAATTCCAAGCAGTCTGACGTGTTGAAGATCTGTGGAATCACACAGCTGCTGAATGCAGCCATGGCAGGTTACCATGCCACCATCTTTGCATATGGCCAGACAGGCTCCGGCAAAACATACACCATGAGTGGACATGAGGACATCATTGATTCAGATGGATATGCAGGTACAGCTACATTCGCGTGTGTGTTGTCTTAGGCAACTTTGAGCATGCCCCCTTGTTGATTGGTCAGACAGGCTCAGGCATAACATGCACCCGGAGCGAGCACCCAGACATCATTTGTTCAGATGGATATGCAATTACACACATATACAGCATGCAATTTGCTTGCATGTTCCTGAGTTATATATGGCGGATAGCCGACAGGCCTGGTCAAATTTCATACATGCAGAGGCAGAGGCATATGTCTAAAAGCCAATCAGATCAGCAGTAGTGCCCACGTGGACCCTTTCAGCAATCACTAAGCTGGTAAACAAATTTATTATTATTATTATGTATTATTATCATTATTATTGTTGTTGTTATTACTATTACTATTAAGCAATGCAAGTCTGTGCATTCAACAGGTGACACAGATGACGGCATTGTGACGAGGTCTGTGATGTATCTATTTGACCAGATGCAGAAAGCCACCTCAGGCTGCAAGTACACTTTCAGGTCAGAGTCCACACAGCAACCTCACCTAGGGAAGCACAGTGTCAATACATCAGCAGCTATGACACAGCACGATGCCTTTCCTGTTGTGCTGGAATACTCCCGGAAAGGGCATGCATGACAACCTACTTCTGGCTTGCTGTTTCATCCAGATTGATGCTCATGCAGTCACCACGTTTTGGAAAAGTATATTGGGAAGCTGTATGGCCTGTTGCATCTAAATAGAGTTTCACTGTGCTTCTTGGTTCTGCATTCTGTGCAGCTACCACCAAGGCTTGTGTTGCTGTGTTCTATGTGAGACTCAAGTATCGACCAAGGTGCCTACTGCCGCATTCTGTGCAATTTGCATTGGTGCCTGCTGCTGCACTCTGTGCGATCTCCATTGCGCTTCTGTTGCTGCATTCTCTACAATTTCCTCTAAGTCTTCTGATGGTGCATTCTGTGCAAATTTCATTGAGAGGCTTGCTGCTGCACTTTTGTGCAGCTTCCACTGAGGTTCCTGTCGCTGCATCCTGTGCAAAATTCACCAAGGTCTCCTATTGCTGCCTTTGGTGCAATTCCATTGGTGCTTGCGATGCTGCACCCTGTGGAACTGCCATCACAGCTTTCTGTTGCTCTGCAGGCTGCTGTGAAGAGACAAGACTTGTCCTGCACATACTAGCTCAGCATGAGCTGGAAATATTATCATTATTGTCATTATCATTATCATTATTATCATTATCATTATCATTATCATCACTATCGTTTAACGGTATTGTTATTGTTATGATTGTTATCATTGTGACCATTGTTACATCATTACTATCATTGTTATGGTTTCTGTTGGTGCAGGGCATCATACTGTGAGATCTACAATGAGGCGCTGTATGACTTGCTCAAGTTCACCAAGCAGCAGCTGCAAGTGCGGTGGGACAGCGGCAAGGGCTTCTACGTGCCAGAGCTGGCTGTCAAAGAGTGCACCTCAGTTGAAGACATGCTGGAGGTATGGGATGCAGCAGTATAAAACTTTGACATTGCACAACGGGCATGGTAATGTGCCAGAACTGGCTGTCAAAGAATCAAAGAGTGCACCTTGGTCAAAGACATGCTAGAGGTATGGGACGCACTTCTGTAAGGGTATGACATTGCACCCTTAGTCATGCTGATGTGCCAGGGCTGGCTGTCAGGGAACACGCTTCAGTGCAAGACATGCTGGAGGTATGGGACATACAACTTCCAGGACTTCAAACTGCGGTGATCATGCTGATGGATGTCGCGAAATCATAGCTTTGCAGAAAACAAGTCTGTTGTTGCTCATAGCGAATCACCATAGTCTTATTAGTAGGCCTGGTAGGGATGCACAAGACAAGCTACCCTGGAGAGACAAAACTTGTTCTGCACGTACCTAGCTCATCATGAGCTGGAAAGCGTTTTTATTATTTATTATTACTATTACTATTATTGTTATCATGGTGTTGTAGGTCATCAGCAGAGGCATGAAGCACAGGAAGATGGGCAGCCATGAGCTGAATTTAGAGTCCTCCCGTAGTCACAGCATCATGACGGTGTACATTGACGCTGTGACCACCAGTCCCGAGGAACATGACTACGGCATCCCCAAGTTTGGCAAGGTCAGCTTTGTGGACTTGGCAGGAAGCGAGCGGCTGAAGGATACAAAATCGGCGGGAGAGATGCTGAAGGAGACAGCCAACATCAACAAGTCTCTGTTCACGCTGGGCAAGGTATGCTTGGCCAAGGGCATCCCCTCCGACAGCCCCCAGACCCCATCCTAGACTTCAAAGGATGGTCATCTGCAAATCAGCATCAACAATGTCAGCAGATCTTTGATGCGTTGTTGCCAGGACCCAATAGCTTCAGTAAAGCAAAGCCTCTCTGCAGTGGCCCATGCTGTGCTATGGTGTGCTGGCTGTCCCATGCTGTGCTGCGCTGAGCATAGTGCTTACAGCATGGCTTAACTTGGCTTGTAGACTTAAAAATGCACCAGCAATGGTTGTGGCTGGCAAGCAAAGCACACGCGTTGCCAGTGTCACACCAGCAGCCCTTCATCTTGAAGAAGAGCTGTGCTGACTTATGATGCAGAGCCATGCAGGTTGTGAGCTCCCAGTGTCTGAACACCGTGTTTTCATCCTTGTTGATCAAGAAAAGAGAACACCTGCATCACATTGTATTGCAGGGTGTCAAAATGTGAGTCCCATACTGGCACTGCAATCAGTGTTAATGCTGAGCAGCTTGCTCAGACAGCAAGCTGACTCAGGGGCTGCCTGGGCCATCTGTGAGCTGGTCCCTGCTGTGCTGTGCTCTGCCATGCTGCGCTCTGCCACGCTGTGCTCTGCAAGCGCACTGAAGATTCAAATCGCTGCAGGTGATATCAGCGCTGGCAGACATGCAGGGCACCAACATGTCCTCAGTGCATATCCCTTACAGAGACAGTAAGCTGACAAAGCTGCTGATGGACAGTCTCGGTGGGAATGCTTTGGCGCTCATGATCGCCTGCTGCTCCCCCTCCTCTCAACATGTGGAGGAGACCTTATCCACCCTGTCTTATGCCACCCGAGCAAAGAACATCCGCAACAAGCCTATGGTTGCGGTGAGCCTGCTGCCATCAACTTTCGTCCATCCATCCTTCCATTCCATCCATCCATCCATCCATCCGATTGTTTGTTCATGCATTCCATCCATCCATTCCATCCATCCATCCATCCATCCATCTGTTCATTTGTTCATCCATTCCTTCCTTCCATCCGTCCACCCATCCGTCCATCCATCCATCCGATCGTTTGTTCATGCATTCCATCCATCCATCCGATCGTTTGTTCATGCATTCCATCCATCCATTCCTTCCATTCCTTCCTTCCATCCATCCATCCATCCGTCCATCCATCCATCCATCTGTTCATTTGTTCATCCATTCCTTCCTTCCATCCGTCCATCCATCCGTCCATCCATCCATCCATCTGTTCATTTGTTCATCCATTCCATGCATCCATCCATCCATCCATTCATTCCGTCCATTCATCCCTACATTCTTTCATTCAGTCATTCTGCATTCAATACATGTCTTCCCCTGGGGGTGAGGCACATACAGTCAGCCAACTCAACAACATTGACCTTGAGGGCAAGCATACAATGTGTTGCCTATGCTGTGCTGGGCCATGCTGTGCTGTGCTGTGCTGGGCCAGGCTGTGCTGTGCTGGTCCTTCCTGTGCTGGGCCATGCTGTGTACTGCGTGCATTACATGCCCCTGATGAAGTTGTTTTGCCAGCTGCAATGTCAGTCTGTATCCTGCCAAAGAGCTCTGCATGATTTCTATCAAACAGCAGGCATGTCATTGGTTCTCTTAGTGGTATGAATCAGTTATCCAAACTGCACTCTTCAGCAAAGCTCGCTTGTCACTTGGTTTTCTCAATGGTATGAGCCCGATGATCAATTCCCCAAACTACACTCTTCTGCAAATCTTGGTTGTCACTTTGGTTGTGTGTGGAGTGCAGCTGGACCCACAGGAGGCGCAGATAGCTGCCCTCAAGCGAGAGCTCTTCCTCTTGAGGCAGGAGAATGTGTGGCTGCGAGACCAGGTCAGTCCCCGTTCACATCTTCCTCACTACATGCAGCTTTGGACTTTCTTAATATTGAAATGCATTTTATTTGACTTGTTGCTCACTACGTGCTGATCAGATTTTATGTGAGACAGCTGACAGCAGCGCATTGACGTTTTGTGTGATACATGTTGTATGTTGCATCAATTTGACGTGTCACGGTGGCATGTTTGCTTTGTATGTGATATGTTGTGATGTTGTTTTTACATAAAGCTGATGTATCACTCCTTGTCCATTTTTTCAAGCACGTTGAGCCCTATTGCTGCAATTGGAAGGACTTCATGCTGTCTGGGAAATTGCGGTAACTGCTTGGGTATACGCAGTAACTGCTTGTGTAACGGCAGCAATTACTTAGGCAACTGCAGTAACTGTTTGGGTGACTGCAGATCATGCCAGGCACACAGTTACCAAGTGGAATGGTGACGCCTCTGCATGGCCGAGCTACAGCTGGCAGTAGGCCTCTGTCTTCCCAGTCAGACACCACTGGCTCCAGTCACAGGTGCCTTTCTTCTTGCCTGTCAAGCCCTTTTGACTTTGCCTATTGTTGCTGCCCCACTGCCTTTTCCCTGAGGCAGTAGGCCTCTGGTTCCCCAGTCACACACCACTGGCTCTAGTCACAGGTGCCTTTCCCCTTGCCTGTCAAGCCTTTGACTTTGCCTGTCGTTGCTGCCCACTGCCTGTTGCTTTACCTGGTGACAAGCCTTGCAGGCAATGACGCATGGTCTGTCCAGTCAGATAGCACTGGTCCACTTGCATGTCCCTATCTCCTTTGCCTTTCAGTCATTGGCCGTGCCCTTTGGCTTCTGCCCATTGCCTGTTCAGGTGACAGGTACCTTCGGCGCCTGCCTGTTGCTCTGCTGCCTACTGTGCAGGAGGACTCTCTCTGCCAGAGATGCAAAATCAAACCTTGAAAATGCCCAAAACAGATCTGATGATTTCAGTACAATAGCCACTCAGGATGGTGTGATGCAGATTATCCAGTATACCTACACTGCCTTGTGTCTGTGATGCAGCGTGGCACGACCAGATTTCCATGCTTTGCTGCCCCAGAGCAGTGCAGGGAACAGCCCCAGGGGCAATGCAGAGGAGGCTGCTTCTTCTTCAGCAGCCTCGGGTCCTAATGTACTGCCAGTCTCTAGGTAAGATCATCAATCCTTGCTGGCAGCACATATGTCATTAGATTAGTCACCACACAAACAGCTTTTATGGAGCTGAACAGATCCTGCATGTTTGCTATACATCAACTACCTGCTCAGAGTTTGGTATGCATGTTGTGGTGATCAAAGCTTTCACAAATGAGCCGTGACAAGCAAAGTTTGCAAAGACGGAAGAAGAATGGCAGATTGTGTTGCAACAATTGGCAAGCCAGCAGCCGACACTGTTGCATTGCTGTAACCACTGCAAGCAGGGAGGATGACACGGAAGCTGCAGCAATCATGATGATGATAGTAATGATGATGAGAGTAATGACAATGGTGACAATGATGATCTTTACACCAACAACAATGACGATGACAACAATAACAACAGCAACAGCAACAAAAGTCAGGATAAAATTAAACAACAATAACAACAACAATAACAACAACAACAACAACAACAACAACAACAACAACAACAACAACAACAACAACAACAACAACAACAACAACAACAACAACAACAACAACAACAACAACAACAACAACAATAACAATAACAATAACAATAACAATAACAATAACAATAACAATAACAATAACAATAACAGTAACATAATAACAATAATAAAAATAAATAACAATATCAATAAATGATAGTAAATTTGGTAAGAGTAACTTCTGTTGATCATCGTTACTCACCCTGTTGCTCTTGATGGTGCTGCAGGTCTTCCAAGGACATGGCAGATCGCGTTGGAAAGGCAGCAGCAGTGGATCAGCTGCCGCCAGGGGAGTTGGCAAGGAAGCTGGCTGAGTCACAGCAGATGATCGCCCGGTTCAGCCGGGAGAATGAGCGCTTAGCGAACCAGAATGAGCAGCTGACTGGTAGCAAGCAGATTGTGGCCAATGACTACAAAGGTGAGGGCTTTTGCATGAGAAGAAGCCCTACCCATCTTGACACATGTAGGCTGACGTCTGGTTGATGGTCATTTATAGTTACAGGAGCAACAAACCCTCACAGCTTGTGTGTACGATATATGCATCTTATTGATTAACAAGAAAGAGCTGCAGAGTGGACTGCCTAGGATCACATCAGGGGGGTGTTGCATGCAGACTTGATCAACTTTGCAGTAACAAGCCAGAAAGGCGAAATGCAAGCTACTTGAAGTTTCAGTGAAGTCCCTTCGCACAGCATGTACATTACAAGAGCTGACGTCCCCTCATGGGGTATTGCCTTAGCTTTGACAGGCATGCAAGTTTATGCAGGCAACTATCAGGACATGCGATGTACAATAGGCGCGTCACGACTCAACCAATAGCATGAAGAATGTGTAGCACTTGATGTGGCATGTTACAGGGGCTTTGGATGAGGTTGACTGGCTGCGCAACAAGCTGGAAAGGTTGGAAACTTCCATTTCAGCAATGGCACGCACTGCTGGCGGAGCACCTTCTGAGGGCGGGGCTGCTGGCAACGGCCCTCAGTCATCAGGGCAGCCAGGGCAGGCCAAGGAGTACAGATATGACAAGTCGGTGCTCATGCTCAGTGCTCATGCTCAGTGTTCATGCTCAGTGCCCATGCTCAGTGCTCATGCTCAGTGCTCATGCTCAGTGCTTAGATGGGTGCTGCTTGGGTCTCTGAGTGCATGCCAGAGCTGTCAGTACATACAAGTGCCTGAACAGCTTCTTGTCATAACCAGTGATCAAGTCAAACGAGTACAATGTCATCAAGAAGCTGTGTGGTGCATCAAGCCTCTGTCTGAAGAGACAAATGTGCACTGCATGGCATGTATCTGCAGCATTGCATGGAATGTGGCAGCAGTTACCCCGGCCAACCTCACCTTGGTCATTTCTACAAAAGCTGTGGGCTGCTGTCTTGTGAGGCTCCTGTTATGATCTCTGAAAACCACAATCTTTTCTTTTCATTTCTATGCATGGCCACTGTGCTAAGTGCTGAAAGGCCTGATGCCTGAAAGCTCCATTGTTGCAGCTGGACAAGCAGCAGCAGTGATCACTGACAATTTGCTGTCTTGCTGCTGCAGTGACATCAAGGGCGCGTTGACCAGCCTGTTACGTACTTTCTCAGCTGATGACGGTGACAGTGAGACCACCAGTAAGGGAGATAAGATAGCAGCAGTGGCTAGGGATGGAGCAGACCAGAGACCTGTGTCTGCGACCCCCAGCACTCTTGGGGGCGCCCCCCCTGGCAGGAGACGGACGAAGCAGGATGTGGATTTGGAGGCAGGGGCAGTTGGGAGTGAGCCGCATCAACCAAATGCCCCAAGGACTGTGATTGAGAGGCCGCATGCTCATTTGAAGGCTGCTCAGGAGAGCTGAGTCATGAGTCAAAAGCTGAGCCTCACTTCCGAGCCAGGAATTGCTGACGGAAGGCTAGAACAGTGTGATCTGATGCACACAAACTCGGACCTCGAGTACAATATTGCTTCTGCACAACTTGTGTCCTAGTGAACTGCCTTGTCCAGTATGTGACCGCTGTGCCTGGGGGTTTTGTAGCGTCTTCAAAGCTGCTGACTATACCAATATTGATGGTCTGTTAGCAATGCAACACAACTGGCAAATGCTGTCTGCAAGCTCAGTCAATGCAGATGCAGTGCATGCATTTGAATTCCAGATCTGCTCACCACCACTAAATTCAAAATTGGTAGACTGCTTGATGTCTGACGCGTGCCAGTTGACCTATGTGCAAGTCTCCCTCAACCTTTGAGAACAGGACTGGATAGATGATCAACAGGTCATCTAGGCAAATATACATGTATGTGCAAGCTGCCTGCAAGACTGGGGTCAGGATTTCACTCATCTTGTCATTTCTTGTTGAGTATCTTACAGTCTGGAGTATGGAGTCAGTTGTGACGCATCAAGCATCCCGGCTTGAAAGCATAGCTGAACGCGAGGTGTGACGAAAGCAAGCTGGTGAAGTTCTGCTCCAGCAAAAATCTGATGTCCCCCTGTAAGCTTGTAACCTGCAGGCAAGCATGCTCGTTTGTTGATGCAGAATTGTTGTTCAGGGTCTTGTTTACACCTTCACTGTTTTGCATTTATCTCAAGTACAGCCAGTCCTTTCATATCGTTGTTAGGAATGGTGTCTTGAAACTTAAAGGTTCCTGTTCTTGCAAGTGACATTCATGAAGCTTGATCAAGCTTCTCAACTGCTGCATCAAAGCAGCCTGACATGTGCACAATCACGTCACAACTATGAAGTGATCAGTAAGAAATAGAAGATTACTTTACGCTTTTCAGCCATCTTAATAGGAGCCTCCCAAAGCGGCAGCCCGCAACTATGGCCATAGCCCACAGGTGTTAAATTATGTTCCAACAAAAGGCAAAGGGCAATTTGCAACCTTTGGGTAGCCGTGCGAAACCTCTGAGGCGGTCACGCGGTGTGCATTGAACTTCCGAATGAGTAACGGCGGTGTGATCATTATTGCGCTAAAACTTCCCTTCGCAAATTCCCCCTCAGCAAAATTTTGCACCGTTCAGCAAGACACGTGACGTGTGACCAGAAGCTGCAGGCACGAGTGCAGGAAGGTCTGGGAAGGGGTTTGAAAGCTACCACAGTGCAATCCGAGCTCGTCAGCTAGAGTTTTAACAGATTCACAGTAGACAAGAGTTTTAAGAGATTCACAGTGGACAAGCGACGATCGATGAGCGATCCCTGAGTCAACACTGTCGCTAAAACATTTCGCAACAACACTCCGTGTACACGCAGGATACTTTCAGATTGATCGACGGTGCAAAGGCATCTAGTAAGTCGCGCCAAGCCACAGTATAGCCTGCGCAACCTGGTTCCGGCTTTTGCTTTGACTAGCTACATGTGCATCCACGCCATGTTCGTGGCATGAGTGCTAGGTTGATTCGCGATTCAGCGTTGCCAACCAACTGCAATCATTTCTGCATACATACAGGAAAACCAACAACGACTCTGGTCGTCGATAAAGCACTGCCGCCAGTTTCCTTTGCCAAGATGCTGCAGTATGACATGACTGCCTATCGCTGGGTCCTGGTAGGTCTCGACCTTTCTTATCTTTTTTTTGGGATTGGTAGCTGCTAAAGAGAACCTGTATCCAGCAACTCGCCATAGAGTGTCCCGGGCCAGCAAGGCATGTGTGGCGGTACACATTGTGCTGGGGGCCTTGGTGATCTACGGAGGGGCAGCGATCTTTATATTGGACAACCAGCACATAAGTTTCAGTAACTGCGACTGGGTTCTGAGGATCATTGCGGTTGCTGGTGTTCTTCACTCGTGTACAGTGCCTGGCATGCTGTCCAAGGTGCCAGGATGCCGCAAAGTGACAGTACCATATTACGTTGGGGTGACAACTATCAACGTCTTCAATGCCATACGAGTACTCTATGCACCATCTGTGCAGTACCTAATGCTTCTCTGGGGCTCGCTGAGCGCATTTGTGTACGTGAGGATTTTCGTTTTCGTCTTTCACGTTGTCAGTGGTGGCGCCGACTACATGGTGATTTACACACTTGCAATGGGCTTGGCTGGCTATTTTGCCACCATAGCCAACGGACTGAACGGCCTGTCTTTGCTGATCATCGCCTCACCTGCTGTTGTGGCTCCATTCATGGTGGGTTACAGCCGCTGGTACCACAAAACTTTTGCCGAGCGCTTGCCAGTCGAAGATGCTACTATTCCTGCCAAAAAGGATTCGAGGCAGCATAGAATTCTGCATGCTATTTGCAAGGGTGTGCATGCTGCTTTGGACCCTGCTGACATGCCTCACAAAGCCGCATACAAGGGTGGCTGGTACAGTAGCTTGGCATTGTGGTTTGCAATGAAGGACCAATCTGATTTGATGCTTGACATAGTTGACGAGGCCAAGCCAAACTCTTTGTGCCTCCCTTGCCGACCAACATGCAATCTTGCTCAACCACTTGATCAGTCATGACACTGATGAGTATGGCAGCATATTGCAGCTGCATTAGAACGATACAACATCGGGTCTAGGTTTTCTATATACCGGTAGCCAATTCGAGAATTGGCTGGTAGTCAACATTTCATTTATCTTATCAGCGCTCAAGGCACGCCTTCCTCACGCGGCTCGATGTTAGATTGAAAGCTACTCCCCAACAGTAGCCTGTTGCTGCCACGCCTAATGCCTGCAAAAGACTCCGTACAAAGTTCAATGCAACCTAGAATCGTGCTGCTTGCTCTTATGTTGATGATAGGTGAGCTTGACGCATACATAGGCCCCGGTGTTGACAACCTGGAGAAAAGTCCTTGAACGTAAGAGTCGTTGTCGTGAGCAGTGACATTCAGCATCAAGCACTGACTCGCAGGGCCTTCAAACACATCAAGTTTTGATGCTTCGAGCTATCGCCGTGGTATGCTGGCTGAGTCGGCCTCTTACCAATGCACCAACACTCTGGTTAGTGTTGAACAGGTCCCTGAATACCCTCCGCCTGACACACCTTCTTATTGTGTGCACATCGGTAAGAGCATACCACAGCATGTCTCAGTGCACGAGAGCTGGAACTTATTTGATTTGAGAGCATGATGCTGACTCTCTGAACTGAAAATTGGACTGTATGTGAGCCAGCACATGTTGTGTCTGTCACCGCCACACATGTCACGATTCATTGTCAGACCCCTTGAACTGTATGCTTAGTGCATGTTGGTTTCCCAATCATAATCTGTTGACTCCCCTGATGAGTTCTAAAGACAGGAGCTGTAGGTTGATCCATTGATATACACCCTCAGCCACATGCTGACTCTGTCAGCCTGCCGTCACATGGCTTTTCTACACACCCATACATATTCTTCCCCTGTGCAAGCACTCACTGTTGCTGCTGTTGTTTGCATCTGTGCTTGTCATAGGGACATGCAGCGTCCTCTGTCCAGATGGCTACCCATGTGCCTGCCACACATCTGACTCCAGCCCTGCAGCCAACTGCCTAGGCTGCTACACCCCCAGCGAGTACCACTGTACACCGTCTGGCCTGCAGTCTGGGACAGGACAAAACAGTGCAGGCCAGTGCAGTAATACAGGTCTGTGATCCCCTCACTGTCTCCTTATCAACAGCAGCAGATGTCAATGCCTCAATCTCAAAGTCATGAGGCTGCTCTATCCTAAATGTCAGAAGATGCTGTTGTTGGTATTGTTGCACAATGTCAGGCATCATAGTACATATCATGCACAGCTCTGTGCAGTTTGGAGGTAGCATTCATCCAAAAGCAATGCTTGTTCAGGTCAGCTGACATAAGCTAAAACTCCGTGATTATCAAATTGAATGCTGTTCATGCCCTTGTCATTGCAGCTTCACCAGCTAGCCCGCCAAACATAAGCTCACCTTCTGCGACAGCTACAGCATCCATTTCCCCTCCTTCTGCTTCCCTGTCATCTCCTGCTCCCCCTCCCCCTCCTGCACCCCTGTCCCCTCCCTCCCCACTGCTGGCATCAGCAAGCCCAGTAAATGCATCTCCTGCTGGGGTCCTCTCTGTGGCAGCACCCCCTCCCCTGTCCCCTACCCCAGTTGGCGACCCTGCGGCAAGCCCCAGCCCAGTCTCCAGGCCCCCTTCTAGCCCCTCTCCACCAAACAATGCTGCTTCTGTTGCTGGTGAGTGCCCACACCGCACAACTCAGATGCAGTAAATGCTCATGCCATATGAGCTGGTGCTCTATCTAGCGTTTTCTATCTCACATGAGTAGCTCTGTGTTTGCTGTGACATTCGTACCAACTGCTGGGTTGATGCAGAATTTCATGAGTAGGGAGATAAGTGTTGAATGCTGCTGCATGTGTGGGGCTGCAATGCACCGTTTCCACAGCAGTTGCTGCTCTTCTGCTGCCCTGTCACGCCTGTTGCAATATCATACCTGGCTCATTCTGCTGTGTGAGCAACAAGACCTATGTGAAGTGTGTGTACAGGCAAGTGCTCTGGGCTGCTGCCTTAGGAGGCTCTGTTATGATTGCTGAAAAGCATAAACTTTTCTTTTCTTTTCTACAGGCAAGTTGTGGGGCAGTCTGTCCACAGTGGTTGCTCTTGTCCTTGCTGTTGTCGCCCTGTGTGCCTGGGGTTACGTCACGCTACGGCACAGAGAAGAGAAGCAGATGCTGCTCTACAGCATCAGCACTCGCCTTCAGGCTTCAGACATCACTGACATCACAAGAGGGCCGCCCCCAGGCAGCAGCGCTGACCCAGATGATCCTGTTAGACCTGACGATGTTGTGCTGGATGATCAGCCACCCACAAAGGAGATGAAGGATGTAGCAAGGGACATTGTGACATGGTGCTTCCTACGTTGGGGAGGGCCGTTTGGTGCAAGGGCAGGATCTGACAGCATGGGAGTCAAGCTAGGAATCTGGAATGACCGCTTTGAGAACGTGCGCTGCGCTGTGATGCTGCTGGCATTCCGGCAGGTCAATGCCAATCACAAGTCCAAGGATCCAAAAGCAAGTGTGCGGTCAGGTGTGATTCTACACATTCTGGTCTTGAGCCCTGCACAGTCTTGCCCTTTTCCAGACTGCACTCTTGAGGATGTGCTAATCATCTGAGAAACAGAGATCTCTCACAGGGAAATTGAAAGTCAGAGACGCCTGGAGACTAGTCTAGTGAGTACTAAATCAGGGAGGCTTTGATATCTTCACAAGCTCAAGTACAGGAAGAGGAGAGCAACACGAAAATGTATAACTTGGCGCCCACAGCCTCACTATCTGATAGCAGTGTCGCGATCCCTGCTTGTGTGTGTGTGTGTGTGTGTGTGTGTGTGTGTGTGTGGTCTTCATCACTCCTACCACCATTTTCACCAACGCCACCACCACCAAAACCTGAGCAAACTTTTTCTACCTGCAGACTCTCAGCACACACATGCATTCGGATGCTGGCCCCTTTATACTGACAGTGCTTGGAATGCAGGGTCTTTAATGAAAACATGGCAGGGCAGCACTCCCGATCAGAAAACTGCACTGGTGACTGAGCTGTCCCAGATCTTGTTGGGGATCAGCAGGGATGAGGCTCAGAGTCTGCCTCTCAAGGATCTACCAGCACTCAGCCTGTATGAGAAGGTCTTCAGCTTGCTGCATCGCCACAAACGTCATTGGGAGCATTTGTCCTCAAGGAACTCTACAAGCATGGACACAGCAGCATCAAAGGCCATTGGTAGCATCAATGTAGAGGCTGCTAGCACAGAGGACGTGGCTTGATGTATCTGCGCAGCAGTCAATGGGCACCTATTTAACTTTGATTCTAGCGTGATTCTGACGATCGTGACTTATCAGTAGAGGTCCTGAAGCTTTCAACACCAAAGGCATGTGCATTTTTGTTTTACTGTGTCGCTGGCAGCATGCATGCAGAATCATTATGTAAAGTAACACGAGGCCTCAAGTCGGCATTGTATGTGTAAGAATGTGTTCACCGTCTACAGCACTGCTGTTGCGCTCAAAACCAGTGGCAGCTATTGTGTCTCGCGTCTACAATTGATGCTGAGACTTAATTAGACTAGAGCAGCTTGTGATTGCAAACCCTCACGCATCATGCCCTTAAGCTTGCTTGAATGACTCTAGTGTCATTCAACACTGTCCTGCACATGACCAAGCTAGGTCTTGCTGATATTGCCTGTTGTTTCCTCATGTCTTGCAGAGCATCAATGGCTTTGTATCAAAGAGAGAAAGCCTCAAGCTGCCCAACCAAAGTGCACTCACAATCATTTGTCATGACGGCACCGTAAGCATACAAATACGATGCTTTGGTGCTGCAGAAGTTGTGTGACTCATAGCTGTAGCGATACTCTCCCTCCGCGCCGTGTGCCCGCCTTGAGGTTTGTGATAGAGAGCAAATTTGATCTGTGCTCGCCGATTGCAGCTGCCCAGAGTCTTGGCAGAAGCTTGCACAATCAGCTCGTAATAGAGGTTGCGGTGACAGCGATTCGCGTCTTCGCATTCGTCAGTGCTCTGCAGGAACAACAACAACACCTTTAACAAAAGGCATTGTGAGTGAGCTTCAACACTGTTCAGCAGCCATGACATGAGCCGATGAGGCTCAAGGGCTGGCAGCATCGGCAGTCAGCCACACCTGATCCTTCTTGCTTGACCTAGCAAGGTCCATATCACCCAATTCAGGTTTATGAGTCTTGAGCAACGTGACAGTGGCGGTGTCAAGTGGGGTGAGAACGTCAAAAGGTCAGCCATCTGTCGTTTGTCTCGTCTGGTGTTGTGGAGTGCAGTAGTTAGACCTCTTACTCTATATTGTGCGTGTGTGACACTGTGCCTACAACATGTTTGAGTCTGAATCTCCCTCTGTATTTGTTCAGCTTTCTGAAAGGCCGCTCTTTCCCTGGCACAATCAAGCTCAGCAGAAGCAACATAACATCTGCAAACTCACAAGCAGGCAGCATCGACTCAACAGATGCGGCGGAAGCATTTGCAAAGTCCCGATCTCCATCACAAGACTCTCTAGGAGTATCTCCATCAACACAGGTCAGACCTGACACCAGCTGTGTGTTGTGGGCTGTTGCCTGATTTGCTGTGCACATGGCTGCCTCACTGTGCATATTGGCTTCCTCTGGTGTTGTCAATCCCAAGACCTGCAAAAGATGTTGTTTTGCATGCAAGTTTCTCCCTGTTTGTTGTTGCTGCCAAGTATCTGCTGATTCTGGTTGCATAGTGCAGGATGTCACAGATTCTGGTCATCTCACAGCCTCCAGCAACCCCTCATCTACCCCCAAAGCTTCTGCAGGGGGTTCAGCCACCCCACCCCCCTCTGTTGGGACCCCATCCAGCCCTGTCAGGCCATCTGCCTATCGCAGCATGTCTGACACAAGAGTGAAGAAGTTTGACAAGCTTCTGGCTGAACAACTGGTGAGTCTCTGGGAAGCTCTCACTCATACTGATTGAAACTACACCACATGGCTGCTTGAATCATGCCTAGCATTAAGCGCTACCTGGTGCAACCTGGAAATGACTCACAAGGGTAGACTCTGGTCCAGCATCATTCAGACAGAGTAGACCCCAGTCAGCATCTGTGGTATCTGAGGTGAATAAAACCTCCAGGTATTACTTCAAAGGTGTTATCCTTTGTCATGTTGGTTCAACGTGATGAATGAAAGCTTTGCCTACATTGCCTGTGACTCAAATGCCAAGTCGTGGTTTCTTTGTCCAGTTTGATCTGCACTTGTCTTTTATCAGGTGGCTCTTGACACAACGTGCCAGGAAGCTTTGCTCATATTGCCAGTGATCCAAATGTCAACTCTTGCTTTCTTTGTACAGGTTGATCTGCACTTGTCTTTTGTCAGGTGGCTTTTGACATAATCTGACAGAAAGCTTTGATCATACTGCCTGTGATGCAAAGATGCAACACCTGGTTTCTCTGTTCAGGTTGATCTGGACCTGTTGAGGGAGCTTGCATGGAGCGGCACTCCTGGGGATTTGAGGCCCCTGTGCTGGCAGCTGCTGCTTGGCTACCTCCCTCCAAACAGAGATAGAAGGTCAGCAACACTTCACCCCAGACAAGCCACTCAACTCAACTCAACTCAACTCAACTCAACTGCACATGTCCACTGTGTGCAAAGTCAGATTGGTGATCCACATGCATAGTCAAGGAACGGGGCACACATTGAGACTTGCCTCACTCGTTCTATCAATGGCAGCCCTGAGCAGCCCAGTATAATACTTGGCTTTTCATTAAGTTGACGCCACGCCGAAGGGCATAGTCTTTTCTTTTCTTTTTCTTTCCTTATCAATGGCAGCTCTGCATGTGAGGCCATCGTGTTGATACCCGTTCTGCGTTGCATCTGCCATGTCTATAGGAATGGCAGGCGCTTGCACAGGTTCCTGCTTCTAAGCTGCTATGATGTGTTGGTGGGTGTTAGGCAAGCTACATCACAGTGACTCTCTGTGACAGTGCTCCGTCACAGTTCAAAGCACAGTGCCCATAGCAAAGCAGAAACAACAAAAGTGTCGCCAACGACAGCTGATTCTTCAAAACTGCCATTACACAAGTGTCATGTGGCAGAAGCTGAAAACTCTGTGCATGGTAGAAACTGTACAAACAAACTGTACAGGGCTGAAACATACAAGAGTCAGAATTGTGGTTTCAGACTTCAGCAACAAAACTTTCTGGCCATGGCAGATCACAGGAAGAGATGGCTATACTGGCTGGTTCTGCTGACCAGCCTGATGGTGGTGCTCAGAGCAACCTGCTCTGGAGAGACAAGATCTGCTCTTATGAGCCAGAAAACCTAAACATGATTGATTTTGTTATCATGCTGACAAGCAGATGTAATGCACGTACCTAGCTCATCATGAGCTGGAAAGTGTTATTATTATTATTATCATTATTATTATTATCATTATTATTATTATTATTATTATTATTAGATGTAATGCAGGGAACAGATACTGGCCAGGAAACGCCGAGAGTACCGGGATATGGTGCCGGAATACTATGACATTGCCAACAATGACAGGTCAGAGGAAGAGATGGGTGCGCTGAGGCAAGTGAGTGTGGACGTGCCTCGCACAGCGCCTGGGGTCGCGTTCTTTCATGAAGCGCCTGTTCAGAAATGCCTGGAGCGAATACTGTACATCTGGGGCATCAGGTAGCTCTTGTGAATCCCCAATGTCTGTTTTGTTCTAGAAACGTCATCCCTACACTGGGAAACTAAACTCAAAAACGCCTGGGGACAGAGAACACGTTTCTACATTGTGGAGATGTTTCAGCTCAGGACTTCTGCCTGCTTCATCTTCTTGGGCCCATTTGCCCTGCAGTATTCCTCAAGGCTGCAGCAGCTTCCTTGCTGCACCTTCCTGCTTCATCTTCGGATCCCTCAAGACTCCTGCATTGTTTTGCAACAATGTGCATTGTCTATACCATCATGTATATCACAGAGTGCAGTGCATGGTCTGGGCTGCTTTCTGGACGTGTTTCTGGAAGTGCTTGTGGGCATCTCCAGAGCGTGTATGACCTACTTACTGCCACTGTAGCACCTGTGCTCAGTCAGCCAATTGATAGAACCATGTTTCATAGACATACTCTGTCAAAGACAAGGTGTATAAGCTCAGAGGCATGTAGCTGAGCTATCACTGCTGCTTGCCATTCTGTCTGACTTACAGCAAATCAACACATATCACTCTTGGCATGCCTGGGCAGCCTGGTACAATTCTTGGCTTCTCACGAAATCGACGCCAAAACGCACAGTCTTTCCTTTTCTTTTTCTTTCTTCACTCTTGACATGCTGACTGCCGAGACAGGATTTCACACAGGGAGCCACTCAGGATGATACATACCCGACCATTGGGTGAGACATGCTTTCAAAACTGTCGAACTGGTAGACCTCAAAGAGATGCGCAAGACAGACAGCTTTGGAGAGACAAGACTTGTCCTGCACGTACCTAGCTCATCATGAGCTGGAAAGCGTTATTATTATTAATAACAATAAAAATAAAAGTACTATTAATGATAATAACAACAATAATAATAAACATAGTGATAATGATAATGATGATAATGATAATCATGTTGTTATCATTATGCTTTCAATGAGGTAACGAACAACAAATGCCGTTTGCAGGCATCCAGCCAGTGGGTATGTCGAGGGCATCAATGACCTGGTCACCCCCTTCCTAGCAGCTCTGCTGAGTCAGCATTTCGATGGTCCCATGGAATTGTGGGATATTGAAACGCTGTCGGAAGAGACCATGTATGCTGTGGAGGCAGATGCATACTGGATGTTGTGTAAGATGCTAGACGGCATCCAGGATCACTACACAAATGCGCAGCCGGGGATTCAGCGAACTGTCTTCAAATTGAAGGAACTCGTGAGGTAAGAATTGATTGTGACCATCACAATGGTTTGAGCTGTGGAAGTTTGTGGAGCAGATTCATGCTTTCAAAGTTCCTTAGAAGCCCTGATATGCTGCTTGCTGGAATGTAGGAGAACACCCCCATACAGTCAGCCTTGAGTTGGCAGCTTTGATGCCATGACTTGTGTCTGCATTCATGCTGAAAGTTGTATAGGTAATGCAATGTCATGCTCATGTCAAGTCATGACAAAATGCAAGTTTATTTACATGACATGCACAGCAAGCACAACATCATCCCAGATTAAACAGCAAAAGAACAAGATTTGCTAAAGCAAAGTTATAAAGTGGTCTGATAGGCAAGGTCAGCAACAACTCGTCCTGTTATGACTGCTAAGGTTGAGCACTGCAGGCGCATAGATGAGCCTATGTGCCAACACATGGAGACAGAGGGTCTTGAGTTCCTTCAATTCTCCTTTCGGTGGGTCAACTGCCTCTTGCTGAGGGAGATCCCCTTTCAGCTAGGCCTACGATTATGGGACACCTACCTGGCCGAAGGGCCAGGCATGAAGGAGTTCCTCATCTATGCATTGGCAGCGTTTCTGCTTACCTGGGAAAAGGAGTTGAAGCAAATGGACTTTCAGGTGAATGAGGATGATATGATGGCCCATGCAGCTGTAGCATTTTACATGTACAATCATATTCTGTGACCGTGACTATGCCTCGTGCTGCAACATTACCTTGGCTAGATATGTGCAGAACTTTGTTTCACGGTCAAAAGGTGCAAATCTTTTTCACAGGCTACAGCTGAAGCTGAGACAATGTGTTGATGCTGCAGG